>ERZ778515.8-NODE-8-length-199633-cov-15.992860_pt1 | contig 199633 bp, 195 predicted proteins | sample MGYA00510343_ERZ778515 | MGnify/ENA primary metagenome ERZ778515 (study PRJEB29527, sample SAMN07138965) | mouse gut metagenome | material: feces | host: mouse | place: China:Nanjing | collected 2016-01-25 ...
ATGTAGAGAATTTAACGCCAACAAAAGAAAAAATAGAATCCAAAACAGATTTTAAGGCAGAAAACAAAGAATCTTTGAATGTTAAAAATTCAACACAGAATCTTAAAAAAGAGGAAAAGAATCTTAAGGATTCTCAAAATGTAGAGAATTTAACGCCAACAAAAGAAAAAATAGAATCCAAAACAGATTTTAAAACAAAAGAAGCGGAGAACTTGGAAGCGAAAAACAAATTACAAAAAACAGAGATTAAAAATGCACAAGAAAAAGAAAAGGTAAAAGCGAAAAATATCAAAGAATCCCCTGATAAACCCACAGAATCTTTGCAAGCTAAAGCACAAGAACCTAGTAAAGAGATTCCCAAACAAGAGGTAGGCAAGCAGGATTTTGTAGTAAAAAATGAGATAAAACAGGAGGAAAAGGTGAAAGAAAAAACTAATCAAGAGGAAATGCTTAAAGAATCCCAAAATACAAAAGTAGCTTCACAAAGCAAAGCGACACAAGAATCTTTGCGGAATCCTTTTACTCTTAAAGAACAAAAGGAAGTCAAAGAATCTTTTTTGAAAGAAGAGAAAGAGGATAAAAGAAATATAAAAAATTCAAAAACCACCACAACACAGAGTCTCAATACTCTTGGAAATGCGTTCAAAGAGGAAAATATAAAACAAGACATCAAGCAGCAGGATATTTTCTTAGAAAATCTGCTTAAAACTACTGAAAAATCTGCGCAAAGTTCAAAAGAAACTTCCAAAGAGGCGATGTTGGAAGTAAGCAAAGAGAATACAGAGAAAAAAGCAAAAATCAATCAAGAGATTTATCAGGCAAGCACACAAGCGCAGGTAGAGAATCGTTTGAGTGTGCAAAATACTTTCTTGCATTTTAGCGATAAGCTAAGAGAAGCATTGCAGAATTATCGCCCGCCCATTACTAGGTTGTCCTTAGAGCTCAATCCAGAAAATTTGGGAAGTGTGGAGCTTACGATTACTAAACGCGGAGAAAATGTCTCTGTGCAAATCACTTCCAATCAAACCGCTTTGCAACTCTTTATGCAAAATGCGCAAGAATTTAAAAATAGCTTGAGCAATTTGGGCTTAAATGATGTCAATTTAGAGTTTAAAGATAATGCAGGGAATCTTTTAGATAATGGAGATTTCAATGGTTCTAATGGAGGAAATAGCGGAGGATTTGGCGGACAAAATCAAGGGGAGAATCCTCGCAAAGAGCAGAATTTGACACAAAATTCTGATGAAAATTCGCAAAATACTCAAAAGTGGAATGAAAATAGCTTACATATTTACAAAGAAGTGAATAACCCTTATGCCAAAGTGGCACTTGTGGAGATTAACTTTTCATATTATGCTTAAAGGATAAAGAATGTCATCAACAACTGCAACAGGACTAAATGGAAATTACCAACAACCTCAAACTACAAGCAACACAAGTCGTTCAAATGGAACAGAGAGTGCAAAGGAAAACGAATGGAAAAATCCATTAGATGATAAAGAGATTCCCAAAGATGAAAGCACAACCGGTGGAAATTCATTGTCTAATGAAGCGTTTATGCGATTGTTTTTAGAGCAACTTAAAAACCAAGACCCAACTGCTCCAATGGAGACACAAGAGATTCTAACTCAAACTGCGCAACTCACACAAGTGGAAGCGCAGGAAAAAATGAAAGCCGCAATGGAAAAAATGACAAGCGCAATGGAATCTATGCAAGAAACAAACGAAAAAACTATTGAAGCACAAGAGAAGATGATAGAATCCCAAAAGAAAATGCTAGAATCTTTAGGCTTGCTCTCTGATAGTATTCAAGATAGCAATATTTTGAGTGGTTATAATGCGATTGGCGTAATAGGAAAAATTGCAGAGACAGGTTTAAATACAATCACGCTTGAGAAGAATGAGACAACAAAATTTAGCCTTTACTTTGATGAGCCTATTGATGCAAGTAAAGGTAATCCAAAGATTACTATTGTTACAAAAAAGGTTACCACAGGTTCAGATGGAAAAGAATCTGAAGAAAAAACGATTGTTAAAGAAATCAGTCTTAAAAAATATGACGGGCAAAGTGGTTGGATTGATTTTGAGTGGGATACAAAAGATAGTGGTGGTAGCTATGTAAAAGCTGGGGATTATACGATTAGTGCAGAATATAACTTAGATGCAACAACTAACAAATATTTAAGCACAGAACTTGGACGTGGTGAGGTGCAAAGTGTGCTCTATGACAAAGGTGTGCCTTATTTGAAACTTGGTGAAATGGTAATTCCAATTACTTACGCACATACTTTTCAACCTAAAAGTTAATCATTAAAATGTATGGAAAGGATTTCTAATGGTCGGTGCATTTTATAATGGAATTAGTGGAATTAGAACCCATCAATTTGGGATTGATTCCACTTCTAATAATATCGCAAATGTTAATACGGTGGGTTACCGCGCAAATTTACCAGAGTTTAAAAGTCTTTTTGCAACAAGTATGAGTTATGTGAATGCAAATTCTCCAATTTCTAATGATTACAACTATGGTTCTACCATAGGCTCTAATGCTATCAATGCGAATGATGGGACTTATGTTAGTGCAGAGGGAGACTTTAATGTTGCTTATAGTGGCAAAGGTTGGTTTGTCGTTGGGCTTAACAAAAATGGTGCTTTTGATATTAACGCGCCAGTTTATAATGGAACACAACAAAATTACTTTACACGTGATGGCTCTTTTAGTTTAGATGGTGAGGGTTATTTGGTTAATTCTAGTGGCTATTATATGTATGGGATTAATCTAGGTAAAATTGCAGCTGACGGAACAATGACGGGCACAAATAACTTAGAGGGAGATTATGCAGGACTTTCTGGTTCTAATCTACAACCTTTACAAATTCCCAAAAATCTTACTTATAAGCCTACTTTAACAACAGAAGTGGGATTGTCTATCAACCTAAACCGCACACAAAATCCTAAAGGAATCGGAAATTTAAAAGATGAGAATGATAATTTTAGTATGGATAAATTCCTTACTCAAGACTTGAATGCGTTAATGAACGCTAAAGGAGAGTTACTAGATCCTAAAAATTATAAAGATATTAATATAAGTCTTGAGAGAGGAGGAGTTACGACAAAATACACTTTTACTTATGGTGGAGCAGAAAATGGCTTTAAAACAATAGGCGAATTAATGAATCTTATCAAAGAACAAACCGGTTTGACTTTGGGCTTAAAGCTAGATAGTGAGGGGAACCCTAGCGACTGCTCTTTGTATCTTAGCAATGGGGGAATGCAAGATGTAAAGGTAAGTATTAATGGCAAGCTTGCAGACAAATTGGGATTAAAGTCTAGCAATAATAACTTGGAATCTGCTTTTGGTAGCGCAATTCAAGGCTTTGTGGATAACACAGAATATCAAAATCAAGCACTTGTAAAATACAATGGTATGATTTTCCAAAAAAATGGAGACGGAATCGCTAATGGGAATCCTTTGGATAATCCTGATGGTTGGACGCTTGTAGATAGTAGCGGAGTACCTGCTTATCAAGGAGCGCAAGCAAAAGAGTATAAACAAGATGAACTTGTCATCAGTGAAGGTAAAGTTTATAGAAAATTAACAAACGATGTAACAGAAGTGACTAATCCAATCACAGGAGAAGTTACGATTGCTGCTCCAGAGGAGGACGCAGCAAATTGGGAAGAAGTCGCCAATGCAACCTTAGGAGAAGTGCAAGAATATACCGCAGGGACAACTTACGCGCAAGATTCTATTGTGAGTTACAATGGAATCTTGTATCGCAAAACCAATGGTGCGGGGGATACCAATCCCGCAGAGGATAATAGGGGTTGGAGTATTCTAAGTGTCGCAAGCATTAGCAGCACGCAACTCCAAGTGCCTACCTATGAGACAAACACTGAGATTTATAGTGATTCTGGTGAGAAGTTTATTTTAAAAACGCAATACATTTTAGTAGAACAAGCAAACAGAGATGTAACGCCTGAAGTGTTAGAGCGTTGGGAAGTGCGAAGCAGTATTTATGACGGAGTTGGAAAAGTAATGATTAGCGAGAATCCTACGATTAGTGAAATTACTTTTAATGACGATGGAAGCGCAAATGCTGAAATCTTTGAAGTGCCTTTTAATGGCGGAAACGTGCGTGTGGATTTGACGCAATCTGCTGATGGCAAAACTTCAAGCAACTTTGCTTATGCGGATTCTGATACAAAATCTACTACACAAGATGGCACTGCAGCGGGCACAATGAAAGACATTGTGATTGATGAAAATGGAATCATTATGGTGAATTTCACAAATGGCAAATTAGAGCCAATCGGACGCTTCGGGGTGGCTGCATTTGTGAATGACCAAGGATTGAGTAAAGTGGGTGGAAATCTCTTTCAGATGAATGCACGCACGATTAATGGAGAAACTGCTGTTGTCAGCGGTCCTCCGCTACTTGCTTGGGAAGAGGGTGGATTGGCAGCCTTGAAATATGGAAAAGTTTTAGACCATATGCTTGAAACAAGCAACGCAGATACAGGAACTGCTTTAACCGATTTGATTGTCTATCAAAGAGGCTATCAAATGAGTGCAAAATCTATTACAACTGCCGACCAACTAATGCAAGAGGCAATTCAACTTAAACGCAACTAAGTTTAATTTAACATAGAATCTTTTTGCGATTCTATGTTTATACTACTCCTTTTTAATCTTTTCTTGTAAAACTTATCAAAGCAAGATTTCAATTGAAAAAAAGTAGAATTTGTCAAAAAATTTTGAGGTTAAAAATGAAAGAAAAAGATGTAAGAGCCTTATTTTTAGAATATTTTGCAGGCAAAGGGCATAAAGTTTATGATTCTATGCCTTTAGTGCCTGATGACCCTACATTATTATTTACCAATGCAGGAATGGTGCAGTTTAAAGATATTTTTACTGGTAGAATCCCGATTCCATCTCCCAATATCGCAACAAGTGCGCAGACTTGTATTCGCGCAGGTGGTAAGCACAATGATTTAGAAAATGTCGGTTACACCGCGCGGCACCACACGCTTTTTGAAATGCTTGGAAATTTCAGCTTTGGGGCATATTTCAAAAAGGAAGCCATTGCGTATGCGTGGGAATTTGTTACAGAAGTTTTGGGATTTGATAAAAGTGTCTTGTATGTAACAATCCACGAAAGTGATGAGGAAGCGTTTGAGCTATGGAGCAAGCATATTGATACTGCGCGCATTAAGAGAATGGGGGATAAAGATAATTTTTGGCAAATGGGCGATGTGGGACCATGCGGACCTTGTAGTGAGATTTTTGTAGATCAAGGTGCAGAGTTTTTCAATGGACCAGAGGATTATTTCGGCGGAGATGGCGATAGATTCTTAGAGATTTGGAATCTTGTTTTTATGCAATTTGAACGCGACAAAGAGGGGAATCTTAAGCCTTTGCCTAAGCCTAGCATTGATACAGGTATGGGGTTAGAGCGTGTAGTTGCATTGCTAGAGGGCAAACATAGCAATTTTGATTCCTCGCTTTTTATGCCCTTAATTGCCAAAGTAGAAGAGATTACCCGACAAACTTATATATATGAAAGTGGTGCAAGTTTTCGCGTGATTGCAGACCACGCAAGAAGTGTAGCATTTTTACTTGCACAAGGTGTGAATTTTGACAAAGAGGGTAGGGGATATGTCTTGCGCAGAATCTTGCGCAGGGCGATTAGACACGGCTATTTATTAGGGCTTAGAGAACCTTTTGTTTATCAAGTAGTAGGTTGCGTGTGTGAGAATATGGGGGCGCATTATCGTTATTTGTTGGAAAAACAACAAGCTGTTATGCAACAATGCAAGGCAGAGGAGTTAAGATTCTTTGAAACGATTGAAAATGGTATGAATCTTTTTAATAAAGAGTTAGAAAAATTAAAAGACGAAAAGCCAAATCAGCTCTTTAGCGGTGAAGTGGCATTTAAACTCTATGATACTTATGGCTTTCCGCTTGATTTGACGCAAGATATGTTGCGTGAAAATGGCTTTGGCGTAGATGTGGATAGTTTTGAAATCTGTATGAAGTCCCAAAAGGAACAGGCAAAGGCAAATTGGAAAGGGAGCGGAGATAGTGTAAAAGAGGGAGATTTTAAACTATTATTAAGCGAATTTGGAGTTAATGAGTTTGTTGGATATGAAAAGACAGAAGCCCAAAGCCGAATTCTCGCACTTTTGGACGCAAATTTGCAACGCGTAGAAAGTATCAAAAAAGACGAAATGGGCTTTATCTTGCTTGATAGGACGCCCTTTTATCCAGAATCCGGTGGTCCTGTGGGAGATAAAGGTGTGCTAATGCATAATAATGACAAAATTGCAGAGATATTAGACACTAAAAAATATTTTGGTTTAAACATTAGCCAAGTCAAGGCGGTGCAGGATTTGAGACTGAAAGAAGGAGTGCTTGCAATCGTGGATTCTATCCGCTTAGAAATCGCTAAACATCATAGCGCGACGCATTTGTTGCACAAAGCCTTGCGAGAGATTTTGGGAGAACATATTGCACAAGCAGGTAGCCTTGTAGAATCCAATCGTTTGCGTTTTGATTTTAGCCATTCGCAAAGCCTAAATAAAGAGGAATTGGAAAAGATTGAGCAGAATGTAAATGCACAGATTCTAAGTTCGTATCCGCAAATCTGTGAACAAATGGATATACAAAGTGCGAAAGCAAAAGGAGCTATGGCACTTTTTGGTGAGAAATATGGAACCGAAGTGAGAGTGATTAGTTTTGGCGATTCCATAGAGTTGTGTGGTGGAATCCATGTGCCAAATACTGCATTTATTGGAAGTTTTTACATCGTTAAGGAATCCGGAGTGAGTAGTGGCGTGCGTAGGATTGAAGCGGTATGCGGTAAGGCAGCCTATGAATTGGGCAAAAATGCACTTGACGACATAGAAAAAGCAAAGGAAAACTTAAAAGCACAGAATCTTTTGCAAGGGATTGACAAGCTAAAAGAGCAAGTGCGTGAATTGAAAAATAAAGCAAACAAATTCCCAAACAGCCTAAAGGCAATGAAATCAGAAATTATCAATGGAACAAAACTTATTGTGTTGGAGTTAAAAGAGATTGAGGCAAGTGAGGCAAAAAAGCTTGTAGATAATGCCAAAAACGAAAATGAGAAAGTAGCAATTCTTTTGCTTTCAACAGAGGAGCAAAAAGATAAAATTGGAATTACTGCAGGTGTAAAAGGCGTGGATTTAAAGGCTGGAGCTTGGGTAAAAGAGATTGCTCAGATTTTAGGAGGGAATGGGGGCGGACGCGAGGATTTTGCAACCGCAGGTGGCAAAGATAAACTTAAGATTCCACAAGCTTTGCAACGCGCAAAAGAAATCGCCAAAGAGGCATTGAAGTAGCGTCAAAAAAACATTGAAATTCATTCTAAGCGTGAAGCTTAGAATTTAAAAATTGGAATAATTTGTAGAATCTTTGTTTTGAACTTCTTGAATTAAATTGCGTGTTGCTTCATTAATGGCGGAATTAATTGCATTTTGAATAGTAATTTGGATTTGGTTGGGATTGAGTTTGGATTTCTCTCCAAAGATGACTAAATATTGACTATTTTGATTTTGAATGCTTGATTTTCCACGAAAGATTCTCACTTCATTGGTTCTATGGAAATTAAGTTGAACTTCAAAAACAGCTTGGTCGCTTGTTTGCGAACTCCAAAAACCGCCTTGTTTAGTCTGTGTATTGATATTGCCAAAGACTACTTCTAATTGATAATGATTCTTTTGTGTATTGGTTGTTTCTGTGCTAATTTGTTCAGATTGAATAAAGCAACCACTCTGCGCAAGTGATTTTTCTACCATTTGTTGCACCTGCGTATTAGGAATCGTAAGGTCATTATAATCACCACTTTTTAAACCCATTAGATGATAGCTCGCAATGGGTTCTTGGCAAGTTTTTAAAACACGTGTATTGGGCAAATCATTAAACTTTTGCGCACACGCGCCTAAAAGCAATGCGCTAAAAGTCAGAAAACAACTTTTTTGTATTAGATTTGGGCTTAGTGCTTTTAGAGAGAACATAGATACTCCTTGAATAATGGGAATCGGTGAATTTGAAAGGTTAATTTTAGCACAATTTATTGCTAATTTTTATCAAGATTGATACAATACACCAATAATTTATAAGGTAAAGCATTGCATTTTTTCAAAGGTAAAAAAATCATCATTTTAGAATCTTTATTGTGTATCCTTTTGTGTGTCGGAATCATTTTTTATGCACAAATTAACAAACGAGGATTGCAAAAACAAGACGCTTTACTTTATTATGTGAATATTAGTGGCAAGCAACGTTTGCTTGCTCAAAGAATCGTTTTTTTATCTCAAATTGTTGTTACGAATCGTATTTTGAATCGCAATAATCCCGAAAGCCTAACAGAACTTCGCAGTTGTATTAATCAGCTAAATTCTATTCATATGATTTTGCAAAATTTTGTAATTTCTACAATTATTGGCAATAAAAAAGCTTCTACTTTAGATGAAATCTATTTTGGCGATGGAAATTTGAAGTTTAAAATGGAAGAATTTTTGAATAATGCAAATAAAATATTTTTCTTGCAAACTACACAAGAAGCCTTTCGCATTAATCAAGAACTTTTGCAACAACTAGAAGAGGATAACGGATTGCTTGCGAGCTTAGAGCTTGCAACATTAAGCCAGCAGTTTTATGCACAAAATATCATCAAAGAATCGCAATTTTATCTTCAAATTCTCCTTTATTGCGCATTTTTAATTTGTGGCTTACAAGCTGTTTTAATTTTATGGTTTTTGACACGCAAATTAGATGGATAGGTTTATTTTTTTAAAAAATAAATGAAGCCTCAAGGAGTTTTTATATGCTAAAAAATCTTTTTCCTTTTTTGGCTTTGCTTGTATTTTTTATTTTTCATTTAAGCATCTATTTTTTCTTTATTAAGAAAATCATTAAATTAAAGATTCCACTTTTGGTATTAAAAACTTTTTTGATTTTTAATTTTTTTGGGGTTGTGGTTTATTTTGTGGCGCGTTATTGTGTAGATTTTCCACAAAGTATATATTTTTTAGCTTCTTTATCCATTGGTATAGGATTTGTATTATTTGTCGCAATGTTAGTTTATCAATTTCTTGCATTATTGTTGCGTCTTATAATTTGGTTTTTTCCAAAATTCTCTCAAGAGCGCAGAGGATTCTTTCAAAGGACTTTAAATGCCACAAGCGGAATCTTTGCGTTAGGTTATCTAGGCACGGGATTGGTGGAGGGAAGATTATCTCCCAAAATAGAGCGCATTAAGATTTCATTAAAGAATCTTAAAACACCAATGAGTGCGGTGCAAATCAGTGACTTGCATATTGGAGGATTGATTGAAGAAAATGTTGTACGCCAAATTGTGAATCAAACCAATGCGCTAAAGCCGGATTTTATCGTGCTAACCGGTGATATTATAGACACAGAAGTAGGACGAGTGCATAAAGCTATTGCAGAGCTTGGTAAGTTTCAAGCTCCTTTGGGTGTATATTTTGTAACAGGGAATCACGAATATTTCCACAATATCCAACCCTTACTTGAAAGTTTAAAAGCCATTGGAATTAAGACATTGGAAAATGAATGCGTGCAATTAATGAAAAGTATCAACGGACAAAAGGAAGTAGTGTTAAATTTGGCGGGAGTGTATGATTTGTTTGGTCGCAGAATAGGCGTTTTAGAGCCAAATTTGGAACAAGCTTTGCAAAATAGGGCAGAATCCCAACCCTTAATTTTATTAGCGCATCAGCCAAAATTTGCCCTTGAGGTGAGAGAAGAACATCAAGTGGATTTAATTTTGAGCGGACACACGCACGGAGGACAAATTTTTCCCTTTCAATTCCTTGTAAAGCTAGACCAACCTTATTTGGCAGGTTGGTATCAGCACAGCCTAACAACGCAGATTTACGTTAATCGTGGCACGGGATTTTGGGGACCTCCTATGCGCATTTTAGCGCGTGCAGAGATAACTTATTTTGAATTTATTGCAGGTTCAAAAGACTAAAAGCAAATTTCAAAGAAAAGAAAGTATAATTTCGTATTTAAAATTTGGAAATCTATGAAAAACAAGAATCACTTAGTATTTTTATTGTTGTTTATAGCAAATTCTTTTTTTGGATTAGAGTTTTATATCAATAGCGGTAGAGAAGAGAATAGAAACTTTGCTGTTTTAAACCTAATAGACAATGTTCCGTTTGCTTGTGTGGAATCCTATGATAGAGCGTCTGAAGTCAGTGAGATTATTTGCGGATTTGATTCCCCTTTATTATCGCGTTTTCAACGCAGTGAGACTTTATTTTTTTCTATTGTGCCAGAAAGTCTTGAGGATAATACGCAGAGATTCTTTTTGAAAATCAAACCAAAAAATGGCAAAAAAATTAAACTTTATAATACAGAATTTAGCCTTATCTCTAATCAGCCTATCCCGCAAGAACACAACGAAAAATCCAAACGTTGGCAAATTTTAGGTTATGAAAATAAGATTCCATTTTTAAACGACCAGCCAAGCAATGGATTGAATTTTCCTATTTTCTTTGAGGAACATTTACCGAGAGTGGGGGCATTAGATGTGCAAATGCGCCCAATGAATAATGAAGTTGGAGCGGACAAGGATTCTTTCTTGCACATACAATCCTTAATTGCTGAAGAATCCTATACTGAAGCTTTGAATGCAATAGAAGAAATGCTTGCTCTTTATCCTGATACAATCTTTAAACGTGATATTTTATATTTTAAAATTGCTGCATTGGATAGCTTGGGTAAAGAGGAAGATTACGAAGATACAATGATACTAGCTAAAGCTTGGCTAGAAGCTTATCCAACAGATGTTCATGTGCCACAAATCTTATTTATATTGGCAAAAACTTATGCTAAAATGAACTTTTTTGAAGAGGCAAAATACTATTATGATAGGCTTTTTAGTGAGTATAAGGGTGATAAATACGAGCTTCTTGCGCGACTTGATTATGGAGAGAATCTTTATATTAGGGGGGACCGCAAAGTTGTTTTAAATATGTATGAATCTACTTTAAATGAAACGACAGATTTAGAAATCGCTTCTTTAGCATCTATTTTGCTTGGGGATTATTATCGCAAAGCAGAAAACAAAACAGAGGCACAAAGGCATCTTAAAAGTGTCCTAGACGCGAATCCAAAATATTTTCTTAAAGACATTCCAAAGTATTATAATTTGTTACAAGGTTGGGCAGAAGTTGGAATTGTAGATGTGCCTTCGCAAGTGGCAGAAGTAATGTTTGAGACTTTGGAAGATAAAGATGACCCATTGTATTTGCCACTCCTTAAAAGTATGGCAATATGGTTTGACAAAGCAGGAAATCTTAAAAAAGCACACCAATATTATCAACTTTTACTTAAAGAAACAGAAAGTGAAGCGGAACGACGCGAAGTAAAAAATTTGGACGATAATTTGTTGTTGAATTATAATGAGGATAATGCGACAAAACGATTAGAACATTATGATTATGTAATGGAAAATTATCAAGGCAAAGAAGAAGCCAAAATGGCATTAGAGAAAAAAGCTGAAACCTTGTATGAAACAGGGAATTATCAAGAAATCTTTGCTTTAAGAGAGGAGTTAGAGCGTCAATTAGGAGAGAACCCCGCTGTTTTATTGAATGCGCTTAGTGCATTGACGAGAGATTCTTTAAAGGCACAAAATTGTAAAGAAGCAGCGTATTATGGTAGCTTGTATGCCGAGAGGATTCCATTGCAAAGCAATGAAAAGTTGCAAATGTTGGATTGTTTGAGAGAAAATAAACAATACAATGCGGCACAAAAAATTGCTCAAATAGAATCCCAAAATGCCAAAACAGCTACGGATAAAGAGGATTGGCTCTATCGTTTGGCGTGGGTAGAGTATGAAATGCAAGATTATCCCAAAGCAGCTCTTGCCGCAAGGGATACCTTGAGCTTGTTAAGTAATCCTGCATACAACGATAGTGCTTGGATATTGTTTATGTCTTTGAGTAAGCAAGGAAGGTGGGAAGAAGCGTTTAAGATTTTACCTATGTTGGAAGATAAATTAAAAGATAGCAATCCAATGATTGAGGTTTATAAAGAAGCTTTGCAAAGATCTCTTGCAAACAAAGACGATACAGCAATTAAAGTGTATGCAGGCAAACTGATGGCTCTCCAAAAGCGATATGAACGTTTTGAATATTCCCCTTGGGTTGAATTGGGTATGATAGAGGCTCTCAATCGTGAAGGTAAATTTCAAGAATCCTTAGATTTGCTCAAAAATGTAGAATCTCGTGCTAATTCAGGAAATGAGCAGATTCAAATTTATTATTTACAAGGTTACTTAAACGACAAATTGGGTGATAAAAATGCCGCAATAGAATCTTATAATCGTTGCGAGGCTGTCCAAGCAGAATCGCCTTGGAAAAATCTCTGTATAGATGCTAAAAATTTATTGGAAACTCAAAATGTATCCCAAACTCAAGGACAACCATGAGAGAAGAAATGCAAAAAAATAAACAAAAAGCAATGAAAAATCAGGAAATGAACTTTGAAGATTATCTCAGTATAATTTCAAAATGCTTAGAAAAATTAGAGGAGGAAGAACTTACTCTTAATGAGGGTTTAGCGTTCTATAAAGAGGGTATGGAAAATCTACAAAAAGCACAAAGAATCTTGGAAGATGCGCAATTACAATGCGAAGAACTCAAAATGCAATACAAAAAGGAAAACCAATGAAAATCGCTGCTCTACAACTTTCAAATAATAAAAGTCAAAGTGAGATAGAATCTTATCTTAAGACGGCTGTGGAAGCAAAGGCTAAAATTATTCTTTTTGGAGAATATTTACTTAATCCGTTTTTTAAAAATTTGGAATCTAAAAGACATAAAAAATCACAATGGTTAGAACAAATCAACAAAGAAAATGAAAATTTGTTGCAGCTTTCTAGCAAATATGGAATCATCATTGTAACACCTATTTTAGAAGTGGTTTCCCGCAAACTTTATAAAACGATTCTAATCATTAATAAGGGCAAGGCTTTGCGTTATAGAGCACAGAAACTCATGCCTTATGAGCATTGGAATGAAGAGAAATTTTTTGCCAATACTTCTCCAAAAATCCTTAGAATCCCTCCGATTTTTAGCGTGGGTGGAATTAAATTTTCTGTGCTTTTTGGTTATGAATTGCATTTTGATGAGTTTTGGTTAAAATTTAAAAATGAGAATGTAGATTGTGTATTGCTCCCGAGTGCTTCCACCTTTGATTCCTCTTTGCGTTGGCGTAGTATTATAAAAATGAGGGCTTTTTTGAATAGTTGTTATGTATTGCGTGCAAACAGAATTGGGCAATATGAGGACGCACCGACAAAGACATTGTGGAATTTTTATGGAGATTCTTTGTTTGTCTGTCCTAATGGGGAAGTGATAGATTGCTTAGGTGACCGCGAGGAATTACTGATTGCCGAAGTGGATAAAAAATATTTAAAAGAAATTAAAGAATGTTGGAGATTTCGTTCTTAATTTAAAGCTTTTAGATTCCTAATTTAGTATTATTAAAGTATTTTGAATTGATTCTTGCATTTATGTTAGAATCTCTATTATTTTTTAAGATTAAATTTATAAATTTTAGATATAATCAATGTTTTTTCATTAACTTAAAAATAAATTAAGTTTTATCTACTTCTTGGAGTTTTCTATGTCTGCAAAAAATATCAATCAACAATTAGACGAATTGTTTCAAAGTGAGTTTAAATATGTTTCTTATGAAAAAATTGCACAGGTTTTGGGTAAACTTCCTACCGCTGCACAAGCCAAAAGAGTGAGTGAGCTTGCAAAAAAATACAATAGAAAATTGATGTCTGCTTCTGAAGTAGCAAAAATTCTGAATCAAGACGATGCAAGAAAAATCAAAGAGGATAAAAAACGGCTTTTAGATGAAGAATTAGAAGATGAATTTGACTTTATGAAAGAGCGTGAATTGCTTGAATGGAGTCGCAGTGATAGCCCTGTTAGAATGTATTTGCGTGAAATGGGACAGATTCCACTTTTGACACGTGAAGATGAAGTGGAGCTTAGTAAAAACATTGAACTAGGCGAAAATATTATCCTAGACGCAATTTGTTCTGTGCCTTATTTGATTGATTTTATTTTGGATTACAAAGAAGCTTTAATCAATCGTGAAAGACGCGTCAAAGAGCTTTTTAAAAGTTTTGATGATGACGAGGAGGAGGGCGAAGAAGAGGATTTGGAAGAGGAGGAGGAAGAGGAGAGTGAAAATGAAAAAGGTGAGGATTCTAAGAAACCGATTAGTAAAAAAGACCAAAAACGCGTAGAAAAGGTGTTGATAAGCTTTAAGGCATTAGAAAAAGCAAAGAAAGATTGGCTGAAAACTTGGGAACAAGAAAAGGACAATGAGAGTTGTGAGGATATGTTGTATTTGCTGACTTTGGCGCATAAAAAACAGCTTTTGAAAGAAAAGCTGCTAGACTTGGGACCTACAAGCAAGTTAATTAATGAGCTTGTCAAAGCAATGGAAAATACAATTAAAAGTGATGAGGGTTTTGAAAAGGAATTAAAACGTTTAGAATATCGCTTGCCTTTATTTAATGATATTTTGCTAAATAATCATAAGAGAATCTTGGATAATATTACGGAAATGAGCAAAGCAGACATTACTGCTGCTGCGCCAGAAGCAACGATGGTTTCTACTTATATGGAGATTAAAAAGTTGTTTCAAACCAAAGCAGCAAGTGAGGGGAGCTTTGACTTAGAACCAGAAAAACTTAAGCAAATCTTAGAGCAAATCAAGCGCGGAAAAGACATTGCCGATAAAGCAAAAGCAAAAATGGCAAAATCCAATCTACGCCTTGTTGTAAGCATTGCCAAAAGATATACGAATCGCGGATTACCATTTTTGGATTTAATTCAAGAGGGCAACATTGGATTAATGAAAGCAGTAGATAAGTTTGAGTATAAAAAAGGCTATAAATTCTCTACTTATGCTACTTGGTGGATTCGTCAGGCAATTTCCCGCGCCATTGCCGACCAAGCACGCACGATTCGGATTCCAATTCATATGATTGAAACAATTAATCGGATTAATAAAATTATGCGCAAATTTCTACAAGAAGAGGGTAAAGAGCCGGATTTGGAAAAAATTGCAGAGGGTGTGGGGCTGCCTGTGGATAAGGTAAAAAATGTCATCAAAATCACCAAAGAACCTATTAGCTTAGAAGCACCTATTGGAAATGGTGAAGATGGAAAATTTGGGGATTTTGTAGAGGATAAAAGTTCTGTTGGACCAATGGACCATATCTTAAAAGAGGATTTAAAAAGTCAGATTGATGATGTGCTAGACCAGCTCAATGAACGCGAAAAGGCTGTGATTCGTATGCGCTTTGGATTGCTTGATGATGAATCTGATAGGACATTAGAGGAGATTGGCAAAGAGCTCAATGTAACGCGTGAGCGTGTCCGACAAATAGAATCTAGTGCAATTAAAAAACTAAAACACCCAAAAGTAGGGCGCAAGCTTAAGAATTATATTGAAGATTGATTTGCAATTTAGAAAGCAAAATTTGTCATTTGAAATTATTTATTTTTATAACTGATTGTTTGACTCAAAGTTTAAGGAATTGCAATGAAAATTCTTGGTTTTGATATAGGCATTACAAGCATTGGTTGGGCATATGTAGAGGGAGAAGAATTAAAAGATTGTGGGGTGAGAATCTTTACCAAAGCGGAGAATCCAAAAAATGGTGATTCGCTTGCTTCTCCGCGTAGAGAAGCACGAGGAGCTAGAAGGAGACTAGCAAGGAGAAAGGCTAGACTCAATGCGATTAAAAGGCTGCTTTGTAAAGAATTTGGGCTAAATTTAAGCGATTATCTTGCAAATGATGGGGAATTACCAAAGGCATACCAAACAAGCAAAGAACACAAAAGCCCCTATGAGCTACGCACTTTAGCTCTAAGTCAAAAGCTAGATTCTAAAGACTTAGCACGGGTAATTTTACATATCGCTAAACATCGCGGCTATGGGAACAAACACGCAAAAACAGGAAGCGATAAAGATTTTGGAAAGGTGCTAAGTGCGATTAAAGTAAATGAAACAGCTATGAAAGATAAGTATCAAAGCGTAGGTGAATATCTCTATAAAGAATTTTATCAAAAGCTAAGATTAGAAAGTGAGAAAAAAGGTAACAATATTACAAAAGAGTTTAAAAATGTGCGCAATAAAAAAGAAAGTTACGAGCATTGCGTGGCACAAGAGCAAGTAAGGGCAGAGTTAGAGCTCATCTTTGCAAAGCAAAAAGACTTTGGGGCAACTTTTAGCAAAAATTTTGAATCCCAAATCATAGAAACAGCCTTTTACCAAAGAGATTTAAAGAGTTTTGAAGATAAAGTCGGCAAATGTGTGTTTTATGATGAGCCCCGCGCACCAAAAGATTCTTTAAGCGCAATAGAGTTTGTTGCCCTCACACGCATTATTAATACCCTAAAGAATCTTGAAGAAAAAAGCAAAAATCTTGGCATTGGCGAAGCGTATGGAAAAGATAAGATTCAAGAGATTCTAAAAATTGTGCTTGATAAAGGCGAGATGAGTTATAAAAAATTGCGTGAGATTTTGCACCTTGATGGGCGTATTTTATTTGCGAAAGATTCTAAGCTTGATTATACCAAAGGAATGCAAGAAGCTGAAAAGGCAAAGTTTATTGAGCTAAAAAATCTTAAAGCTTTCAAAAAAGCAATGGATGGAGACTTTAGCAAGTTTCCTCGTGAGGAGCTAGATAAAATCGCTACCGATATTGCCCTCATTAAAAGCAAAGAAAATTTAGCTAAAAAATTGCAAAACTATTCCGCATTAAGCAAGGAACAAGTAGAAGCCCTAAGCAATTTAAATTTTGCAAAACATATTGATTTAAGCTTTAAGGCACTTGATAAGATTCTACCCTTTATGCGTGAGGGGTTGCGCTATGATGAAGCAGTGAAAAAGGCAGGATTGCAAGAACATAGAAAGCATAAGCAAAAGGGTGAGTTTTTAATCCCGCTAAAAGACTATGAACCCTATTTGGCAAATCCAGTCGTTGCAAGAGCATTAAGTGAGTATCGCAAGGTGCTCAACGCACTTTTAAGAAAATATGGAAATGTGCATAAGATTCATTTAGAATTTACGCGCGAAGCAGGCAAAAACTATGATGAACGCAAGAAAATTGAAAAAGAGCAAAGAGAGCATTTTGAGGCGAATCAAAAAGCAATACAGCAATGCGAGATTCTAGGATTACCCATTAATGGCGGAAATATTCTTAAGATGAAGCTTTGGATAGAACAAAAGGAGCTTTGTGTATATAGTGATAGAAAAATTACAAGAGAACATTTGCTAGATTCCAAGGTGTTGGAAGTTGATCATATTTACCCTTACTCACGCAGTTTTGATGATAGCTATATGAATAAGGTGCTTGTGTTTGCTAAGGAAAATCAGGGCAAGGGCAATAAAACACCTTTTGAAGCCTTTGGAAATGATAAAGAAAAGTGGGATAGGATTCTTAGCCTTAGTGCAAACCTTCCTAAACAAAAGCAACGTAGAATCAGCAATAAGGACTTTAAAGATAAAGAACTTGGCTTTATTGCACGCAACATCAATGATACAGGCTATATTGCAAGGTTAGCAAGTCAATGGACGAATAATTGCCTAAAGTTTGAAAATCTAAGTGAAAATGAAGTAAGCATTGCAGGAGAAAAGGGTAGCAAGAATCATCTAGAGGTGATAAGCGGACAGCTCACATCAATGCTTAGGCATTATTGGGGCTTGGGTGATAAAGATAGAAACAATCATCTCCACCACGCAGTGGATGCAGTTATCTTAGCCTATACCAACAATGCGATGATTAAAGCATTTGCAAATTTTAGAAAAAATCAAGAGGAAAATAAGAAAAAATTCTATGCTAAGCAAATTGCAGAATCTGAATACAAAGCTAAAAAAGCATTCTTTGAGCCTTGCAAAAACTTTAGGCAAATGGTGCTAGACAAAGTGGATTCTATCTTTGTCTCCAAACCCCCACGCAAAAGGGCAAGGGGAGCGTTGCACAAGGAGACATTTTATTCTTTTGAAAAATTATGTAATGATAAAGAATATTCTAAAGATAATAAAATGGATTATGGTGGGCAAAAGGGGATAGAAAGAGCGTTAGAGCTTGGCAAGATTCGCCAAGTAGGCACAAAGATTGTGAGTAATGGTGCAATGGTGCGCGTGGATATTTTTAAAGACAAAAAAGGCAAATTCTATGCTGTGCCAATTTATACAATGGATTTTGCACTTGGAATCCTGCCTAATAAAGCAGTAGCCATAGGCAAAGATAAAGAGGGGGTAATTAAGGATTGGATAGAAATGGATTCCAACTATACATTCTGCTTCTCACTTTTTAAAGATGATTTAATCTTAGTGAAGAAAAAAGAAATGGAAAAGGCGGAATTGTGTTATTTTGTAAGTTTTGACACATCAACTGCAAGTATTCAAGTAGAGAAACATAATAATAAATTTGAGGGTTTGAGTGAGAATGAAAAGATTTTATACTCTAATGCCACACAAAAAGAAGTGGTGGGTAAAAGCATAGGAATCCAAAATCTTAAAACTTTTGAAAAATACCAAGTCTCTCCTTTGGGTGAAATGCAAAAGGCAGAGTTTGAACCTTGCCAAGATATTGCACTCAAAAGCAGTCCTAAAAGAAAAAATTAAGCGATAAGAATCTAAAGGAGGGCAAGGAATGTTTGATGCCGCATTTCGCACCTTATTTTTAAGCACACCCGCGCGATTAAGCCTAGAGGATAAACATCTTTGCATAGTCCAAAAAGACAAAGAAAGTGTAAAGATTCCGCTTGTAGATATTTTGTGTGTGATGTTAGAATCTCATCAAATCACGCTTACAAATGCGCTGCTTAATGCATTTGCACAATACAAAATTATCCTCTTTGCTTGCGATGAATCGCATTTGCCAAGTGGGCTATTTATGCCATTTTTGGGGCATTTTAGAAGCTTTAGCGTGTTGCAATCTCAAATAGCCTTAAACAAACAAAGAAAGGCGATTCTTTGGCAGCAAATAGTGAAGGCAAAAATTAACAATCAAGCCCTTTTACTAAAAATGCAAAACAAAAAAGAATATGAGGAGTTAGAATCTTTAGCAAAAAGTGTGAATTTAGGGGATTCAAACAATAATGAAGCCAAAGCAGCGGCAATTTATTTCAAAGCTCTTTTTGGTAAAAACTTCTCCCGCAAGGTGCAAATTTTTGAAGATAGCAAAATGGGAACGATAAATGCTGCACTTAATTATGGTTATGCAATTGTGCGAGGGATTATCACAAGAAGCCTTTGTGTAAGCGGACTAAATCCTGCACTAGGATTCAATCATAAAAATCAGTTTAATGCCTTTAACTTAGCAGATGATTTGATAGAACCTTATAGAATCTTTGTAGACTCTGTTGTTGTGCAGATGGTTGAAGTTGGGGAATTAGAGGAGAGCTTAAGTTTGCAAAATCGTGCGAAGCTGGTAAGTATTTTACAGAGTGCGGTTATAGTAGAAAACAAGCTTTATCCACTTACTCGTGCAGGCGTAGTGAGTGCGCAAAGCGTAGTGAAATGCCTTGAGATAGAGAATCTTAAGCTCAAACTTCCGCTATTTTGCGAGGAAAAGAGTAATGGAAGAAAAATTTATGAGAGTGTTAGTGATGTTTGATATGCCAACTTGTAGCAAAAAAGAGCGTAAAGATTATGCAAGATTCCGTAAGAATCTTATCAAAGATGGCTTTATGATGTTGCAATATAGCGTGTATATGAGAATCTGCAAAGGTGTGGCAAGTGCCAATAATTATTTAGATAAGGTGGGCTTGATTGTGCCACCCAAAGGACATATTAGGGCACTAATTCTTACCGAAAAGCAATTTGATAATATGCGATTATTGCTTGGCAAAAGAAGTGAGAATGAAAAAGCAAATGCACCAAGACAGCTTACGCTTTTTTAGGTTAAAGGATAGAGATTCTAAATGCTTAGATTCTTAAAAAGATTTGTTAAAAGGAGGTATCAATAAGATAACTCGGTTTTAAAGGGATTGTAACCCTGCGGAGACCGAAAACTCCTTATTTTAGCCGCTTGTTAAATTCTTTGAAAGGATTGTATCCTAAGTTTTCTTAAAATACCCCTTTTTAAGATATTTTGGACATTCAAAGTCTTTCAAACATTGTAAAATAGAGCCTTTCAAGCAATGTATTTTACCATAAAAGAATTTAGAAAGCGGCTAAAACCTTTCTGTTTTATATTGTCGTGGTTTTGAAATTTTACCATAAAAGAATTTAGAAAGCGGCTAAAACATTGTCAAGCTCCATACCACGTATCTCTAAATTTTACCATAAAAGAATTTAGAAAGCGGCTAAAACTACACAGGTAGCAGGTGTTAAGGCATTTAGATTTTACCATAAAAGAATTTAGAAAGCGGCTAAAACTGTGGAATGGGTTTGATTTCAATCGGGGTAATTTTACCATAAAAGAATTTAGAAAGCGGCTAAAACGTAATCTCTTTTAAGTCAAGAACCATAATTATTTTACCATAAAAGAATTTAAGAAATCAAAACATCTTAAATCCTAGCAAAATACATTTGTCAAAATAGGGGAGGACACACATTGCTTTGATGTCTCCATTAATCCCAATATCACGCAAGGTTTCATAATAACGAATATCAAATTGTAAATGACTATTTGCAGTGGTGGAGATTCCAACTCCGCTTTGTTCATTAAAATAAATAAACCAAGAAATCTTGCTAAATACCAATACAAGTGCGTGAAGTCGGTTTAATGCCTCCTTTTCTTTGGGAGATAACAAATGATAGCCCTCACGACTGACGACGATACGATGACGAAATCGCACGAAATTTCGCTCTAATGTTTGCTCATGCACTTGAGTATAAAATTGGTCAAAATTCATAAAATTAGGCTGTATCAACGAACTTTTAGAATCTTGTGCGCAAGACAATAAGGGAAATAAGAGAAATAGGACTTTAAAGAAAATTTTAAGATTCCATAATGGAATCTTAAAATAAGAATTAAAGCGTTTCAATAATATTTTGGAATTGTTGATAAAAAATTTGATTTGCATTATGGAGTGGCATTGTAATGTCGCCAATCTGGAGTGTTTCTCCACCAAGTATTGCGACTTTGGTTAAACTCAAGTTTGAATTTTTAAGCAAAGAAATAACCCTTTCAAGATTTTGCGATTCTATGGCAAGCAAAATCTGTGTCGGTGCTTCGCCAAAAAGCTCATCAAAGCTAAGCTTTTTTGTGGTTGTAACACCGATATTTCCTCTTATGCAAGCTTTTGTTAATGCTAATGCTAGACCTCCTTGATAAATATCTACTGCTGCTTTAAGCAATCCATATTCATTGGCAACATTGAGGAAATTCCATAGGAAAAGCTCATCTTGCAAATTGATTTTTGCAATTTCGCCTTTGAAAGAATTACCAAAATATTTTGCAACCAAGCTTGCGCCAAATTTTGGCTGGATTCCTTGCGAGGCAAGACGATAGATTTCTAATCCGGCTTCTTTGAAATGTGAAGAAAGGACATTATTCACCGCGTCAATTACGCCCACTCCCGCAATACTTGGTGTAGGATAAATATCTTTGCCGTTGGTTTGATTATAAAGGCTGACATTACCGCTAACAACAGGTGTATTGAGGGTTTTACAAGCCTCTTTAATGCCCTCGCAAGATTCTTTAAATTGCCACATTACTTCTGGATTCTCTGGGCTGCCAAAGTTCAAGCAATCCGTGATTGCCAAAGCACGCCCGCCACGCAAGGAAATATCACGTCCAACTTTTGCCACAGCTTGCTTTGCTCCCTCTCTTGGATTAAGATAGCATAATCGGCTTTGGCACGCTACACTCATTCCTAAACCTTTGCCATTTTCCTTGACGCGAATTACGCTTGCACCGCCCGCTCCACTAGGAATAATTGTATTGGTTTGCACGGTAGAATCATATTGTGTATAAACCCAAGCTTTGTCGCAGATTTCTGGGCTTTTAAGCAGAGATTCAAAAACTTTTTGAGATTCCTGTGTGCGCAAGCTTTTCTCATCTAAAGATACGATAGAATCCAAATAATGCGGATTTTTGCTCACGGGTCTTTCTAGCACAGGTGCTTTTTCACTCAAAGGAGCAATAGGAATCTCTGCGCATTTTTCGTTATACCAAAAGAGTTCCATTTTGCCGCTATTAGTTACTTCACCGATAATTGCACAATCTAATTCCCATTTGGAAAAAATTTCTATAATTCTTGCTTCACAGCCTTTTTTGGCACAGATTAGCATACGCTCTTGAGATTCACTAAGCATTAGCTCATAAGGCGTCATTCCCTCTTCTCGCATAGGCACTTTATCTAAGTGCATTACCATTCCGCTTCCACTGCGTCCTGCCATTTCAAAGCTAGAGCTTGTAAGTCCTGCTGCTCCCATATCTTGGATTCCAACAATTAAATCTTGTTTAAAAAGCTCCAAACAAGCTTCCAAAAGCAACTTTTCAGTAAAAGGGTCGCCCACTTGCACCGTTGGGCGCAAGGATTTAGAATCCTCACTGAAAGAATCACTACTCATTACCGCCCCGCCCAAGCCATCGCGTCCTGTTTTAGAGCCAACATAAATCACAGGGTTTCCGATTCCCTCTGCTTTACCATAAAATATTTCATCATTTTTAACAATTCCAAGAGAAAAGGCATTGACAAGGATATTTCCTTCATAACTAGGTTCAAAACTCATCTCCCCGCCAATAGTTGGCACACCCATACAATTTCCATAACCTCCGATTCCAGCGACAACGCCACGCAACAAATAGCGGTGCTTCGCGCCTATGGAATCTTTCTTGGTAATATCGCCGAAGCGAATGGAGTTTAAGCTCGCAACGACTCTAGCACCCATTGTAAAAATATCACGCATAATTCCACCTACGCCCGTTGCAGCTCCCGCATAGGGTTCAATGAAGCTTGGGTGGTTGTGAGATTCCATTTTAAAGACTGCTCCATATCCTCCTCCAATATCAATGACACCAGCGTTTTCTCCTGGTCCTTGAAGAACCCAAGGAGCGCGTGTAGGAAAGCCATTAAGATAAATTTTACTAGATTTATAGCTACAATGTTCGCTCCACATAGCCGAAAAGATACCAAGTTCTACAAGATTAGGTTCTCGTCCTAAGATACTTAAAATTTTATGATAATCCTCTTGTGTTAATTTATGTTGCTTCAAGACTTGGGATAGGTTTTCCATTTTGTTCCTTACAATAAAAAAATGCAATTTTGTGTCTTTGGTGTGTAAAATTTGCAAAATCAATGAAAGTTTATCAAATGACGCATAAAGTATAGATAAACTAAGATTGAGATAAAGTTAAATTCAGTAAAATATTCGCGTTTTATTTTTAAAACAATTTTTCAGCAGGAATTTTAAGGAGAAATCTAAGATGAAATACATCAAGTTTTTCAAAGAGCTAAACAACAAAGATGTCCCTATTGTTGGGGGAAAAAATGCAAGTATCGGAGAGATGTTTCAAGAGCTTGTGCCAATGGGAATCAAAGTTCCTAATGGTTTTGCGATTACAAGTGAGGCATATTGGTATTTGCTAGATAGTGCAGGGATTCGAGAGAAAATCAAAGAATTGCTTGATGGGATTGATGTAACAGAAATTGATGTATTAAATGTTCGCTCCAAAAAAATTCGCGATATGATTTTTGGCACACCATTGCCAGAAGATTTACGCAAAGAGATTTTAGAAGCCTATAAAATCTTGAGCGAAGAATACAAAATGGAAGAGGCTGATGTGGCAGTTAGAAGCTCTGCAACCGCGGAGGATTTGCCCGATGCGAGTTTTGCAGGACAACAAGACACTTATTTGAGCGTGCAAGGTCAAACGGAACTAATCCATTATGTAAAATCTTGCTTCGCTTCGCTTTTCACAGATAGAGCTGTGAGTTATCGTGCTTCAAGAGGATTTGACCATTTTAAAGTTGCCCTTTCTGTCGGAGTGCAAAAAATGGTGCGTTCAGATAAAGGAAGCTCCGGTGTTATGTTTAGTATTGATACAGAAACAGGCTTTAAAGACGCAGTTTTCATCACTTCTAGTTGGGGGCTTGGAGAAAATGTCGTGGGTGGAACCGTGAATCCTGACGAATTTTATGTCTTCAAGCCTTCTTTGGAGCTAGGAAAACGACCGATTCTAAAGCGTCAGTTAGGATTTAAAAATATTAAAATGGTGTATGCAGCCCCAGGCGCAAAACATCCAACCAAAAACATTGAAACCACTGAAGAAGAGCTTAAAAGCTTCTCGCTAGAAGATAATGAAGTGCTGACTCTAGCGCGGTATGCAATGTTGATTGAGAGACATTATTCTAAGGAAGCAGGTGAATATCGTCCAATGGATATGGAATGGGCAAAAGATGGAAATAGCGGAGAAATTTTCATCGTGCAAGCACGTCCCGAAACTGTGCAAAGCCAAAAGATGAAAAAACAAAGTAATACTTTTGAAAAATATTTCCTTAAAGATAAAGGCGACAAAGAGATTCTGCTAACTGGTAAAGCAGTAGGCGGCAAGATTGGAATCGGAAAAATTCGCGTGATTGATAATATCTCTAATATGGGCGAATTAAAACAAGGAGAGATTCTTGTAACCGATAATACAGACCCCGATTGGGAACCCGCAATGAAAAAAGCGGCAGCAGTAATTACGAATCGCGGGGGGCGCACTTGCCACGCTGCGATTGTCGCACGCGAAATTGGTGTGCCAGCAATTGTTGGGGCAGTGGGTGCAACAGAAAAGTTAGAAACAGGTATGGAAGTTACCGTCTCTTGTGCAGAAGGTGAAGATGGCTTTGTGTATAATGGCGTGTATGAGTATGAAGTAGAAAAAATTGACTTAAGCACATTAGAGCAACCAAAAACTAAAATCTATATGAATATCGGGAATCCTGAAAAAGCTTTTTCATTTTCTATGATTCCAAACAATGGTGTAGGGCTTGCTAGAATGGAATTTATTATTAACAATTACATCAAAGCACACCCTTTGGCATTGATTGACTTGCATAATGGCAATAAAGAATTTGATGGCGTAGAAAGCGTAAGAGAAATTATGTCAGGCTATGCAAATCCAAAAGACTTTTTTGTTAAAAAGATTGCAGAGGGCGTTGGAATGATTGCTTCTGCATTTTATCCAAAACCCGTCATTGTGCGCACAAGCGACTTTAAGTCCAACGAATATTGTCGTATGGTGGGTGGAAAAGATTATGAGCCTAACGAAGAGAATCCAATGATTGGTTATCGTGGAGCAAGTCGCTATTATTCTGAACAATACCGACAAGCGTTTGAATGGGAATGCGAAGCACTTGCTATGGCGCGAAATGAAATGGGATTTTCTAATATGAAAATTATGATTCCATTCCTAAGAACACCTGAAGAAGGGCGCAGAGTGCTTGATATTATGCGCAAAAATGGCTTGGTGCAAGGGGAAAATGGTTTGGAGATTTATGTGATGTGTGAATTGCCTGTCAATGTGGTTTTAGCGGACGAGTTTTTGCAACTCTTTGATGGATTCTCTATCGGTTCTAACGACTTAACACAACTTACTTTAGGAGTGGATAGAGATGGTGAGTTAGTGAGCCATATTTTTGATGAACGCAATCCAGCATTATTAAAAATGTTTAAAATGGCAATTGAATCTTGTAAAAAACACAATAAATACTGCGGTATCTGCGGACAAGCCCCGAGCGATTATCCGGAAATTGCAGAATTTTTAGTAGAAAATGGCATTACTTCTATTTCTCTTAATCCTGATTCTATGATTGAAACTTGGGACAGAATTGTTCAGCTTGAAAAGAAACTCGGAATCTCTTAAAGGCTAAAAGTAGAGCTTTAAGCTCTACTTGCTTTAAAAAACCTAAAAAAATAAATTAAACTTCGTTTTTGAAATACTTTTATATTTTTGACGTTGTATAATAGTTATTATTTTAAAATTAAGGATTGGTTTGAAACTTGCAGTGTTTGATTTTGATTCCACTTTAATGGACGGCGAAACAATTGATTTGTTAGCACGTGCTAACAATAGCGAAGCGGAAGTAAGTAAAATCACAAAAGAAGCAATGGCGGGTCAATTAGATTTTTATGATAGCTTAAAAAAACGTGTAGCAACTTTAAAGGGTATGCCTTTAGAAAAGGTTTATGCCGTGTGCAATCATTTGCGCTATAATCCGGGCGCGAAAGAATTAATTGCAGAATTAAAAACACGTGATTATAAAATTGTGGTTTTTAGCGGTGGATTTGATGAAGCAGTGAGTGCAGGGCAGAAAGCATTAGGTTATGATATGCATTTTAGCAATATTTTGCATCGTAAAAATAATATATTGACAGGAGAAGTAGGCGGAGAAATGATGTTTGCGTATTCTAAAGGGCGCATACTTGAAAAATTGCAAATCTTATTGAATGCGACTTACGAAACAACGATAGTAATTGGTGATGGCGCAAATGATATTTCTATGTTCAAATATGCTAGTAAAAAAGTAGCATTTTGCGCAAACATAGTTTTGCAAGAGGCTGCAAATATCATTATTGATAAAAAAGATTTAATGCTTATCAAAACATATTTAGATTAAGGAGGATAATATGCAAGAAAGTGCATTGCTTTCACTTTGGTGTGATTTTATAGAAAGAGATTTTTTGGAAAATGACTTTATTAAAATGATTGAGGGCGATTTGATAGAGGGTGCGACAAGTAACCCGACTATTTTCCAACAAGCTTTTTTAAGCGAAAGTTATCAAGCGCAAAAAGATTCTTTGAAAGGCAAAAGCCCAAAAGAAATTTATGAAGCACTTGCCAAAACAGATATTCAACGCGCCGCAGAGTTACTTAAGCCACTTTACGATGCAAATCCCAATGATGGTTATATTAGCATTGAGGTAGATCCTAATCTGTGTGAAGATGCAAAAGCAACGATTGAAGAGGGTGTGCGCTTGTTTAATGATATTGGTTATCCTAATGTGATGATTAAGATTCCAGCTACAAAAGCAGGCTTTGGAGCGATGGGAGAACTCATTGCTCAAGGAATCTCCGTCAATGCAACTTTGGTTTTCAACAAAGAACAAGTAGTAGGTTGTATGGAGGCATTTAAAAAGGGTTACGAACAGCTTAAGCAAACAAGCAAGAAAGAATTAAAAGACTTTCCTCGCGCAGTTGTAAGTATTTTTGTTTCACGTTTTGACCGCAAATGTGATTCTATCCTACAAGAAAAAGGAATCCCAAATGCAACTTTGGGGATTAAAAATGCGCAATATTTATATCATATCCTTAATAGTTATTCTCTCTCTGGCGTGCGGGCACTTTTTGCTAGCACAGGCGTCAAAGGCGAAGACTTAGAGCCTGTGTATTACATCAAGGAGCTCTATCACCCCTATGCAGTGAATACCGCACCACTGACTGCCTTAAATGCTTTTATGGAATTAGGAGATGTAGAGGAAGCCTATTTGCCAGATATGGACGAATTAGAAGAATTTTTTGCGAGTGTGAAAGAAGCGGGAGTGGATTTAAATAAAGTCAGTAAAGAACTATTGGAGCAGGGCTTGGAGGATTTTAAAGTCGCTTTTGGAAAGATTTTAGCAAGTTTGGAATAATTTAAATCAAGTTTTAAAAAAATCCGCTATAATGGCAGGCTTATTTTAATTTTAAGGATACACAATGTTAAGTGGAATAATTAGAGAGAGTATTTCTAAGTCTGATGTCAAGGCTTTAAGAAAAAATGGTTATCTAATTGCCAATATCTATGGAAAAGGCAAAGAAAATATCCATTGTGCTTTTAAACGCAATGCTTTTATTCGTGAAATAAAAAGCAAAACAGATTTAATTTTTGAAGTAGAAGTTGGCGCACAAAAATATCCTGTCGTAATTCAAGAATATCAAAAAGACCCTATTACAAGCGAAATTATCCATGTGGATTTAATGCTTGCACAACAAGGAGTTGAGGCAAAATATTCTGTTAAAGTTCGCACGGTTGGAACTCCAAAAGGTCTCAAAAATAAAGGTGTTTTGATGATGTCTAAAAAACGTATCAAAGTCAAATCCAAACCTGAAAACCTACCAAAAAATTATGAAATCAATGTAACAGATTTAGATGTAGGAGATGTTGTTCTTGTAAGAGATTTGCCAACATTTGAAGGAGTAAAAATTGTTGAACGCGATGATGTAGCAATTGTTGGTGTGATTAAATCCCGCTAATAAAATGTTTCTCATTGTAGGTTTAGGGAATCCGGGTCAAAAATATCAAAACAACAGACACAATATCGGCTTTAAAGTCGTGGATTCCTTAATCTATTCCCTTAATGCCACAAGGCAAAGTGATAAAAACTTTCAAGGTGAAGTTTATAAATCAAATCAAACTATCCTCTTAAAACCTCAAACTTTTATGAATTTATCGGGAGAATCCGTGCAAAGTGTTAGAAATTTTTATAAAATCAATGAATTTCTAGTCATTCACGATGAGCTAGATTTGCCTTTTGGAGCAGTGAAATTTAAATTTGGTGGAGGAAGTGGGGGGCACAATGGATTAAAATCCATTGATGCTTTATGTGGCAATGAATATTATAGGATTCGCTATGGAATAGGCAAACCCATAGTAAAAGAGCAAGTAACGCATTGGGTTTTAAGTGATTTTGATTCACAAGAGCAAGCAGCAAATCCTGCTTTAATTGCACATTGCACAAAAGCGGCATTAGAAATTACACAATTAGAATCCCCCAAAGAACTAGCTAATAGAATCTCTAGCCTCTTGACTTTAACACCGCAACCCCAAAACAAAGAAGTTAAATGAGCTTATTTTTTCGTTATATTGGATTCTTGTATTTAAAATATTTTTTCTTTTTGTTTGTTTCATTAGAATGTTTTTTCGTTGTGATTGATTTAGTAAAGTATTTAGATGAGCTTCCGAATTCTGCGAATTTAATCGTGCTTTTGTTGGTTTATGATTTTATGTATGCGAGTCAATTTATCTTGCCACTTTCTTTGATTTTAGCACAAATTGTGCTTATGATTGTTTTACTTAAAAATTCACAATGGACTGCATTTTTAGCACTTGGTTATTCAAAAATTAAGATTTTTTTGCCAATTTTTATGCTTAGTTTTTTAATGACTTTTTGTTTTATTGCGTTTAATGCAACATCTTTTGCCTATGCAAAAGAGCAGGTAGATTTGATTATTAATGAAGGTTTCTTAGGTAATGTCAAAAGGGATTTATTTGTGAAATACAACAATACTTATATTTACTTTGAAAAGATTTTTCCCTTATTACAAAGTGCAGAGAATGTGCAGATTTATGAGTTTAACACAGACAACAGCCTAATTTTGCGTATGATAGAATCTCAAAAAGCGGTTTTTAATGGGGAAGAATGGAATCTGCAAAATGTTACGATTACAAATTTTGATAACATTTTGCAGATTGGGCAAAATCCGCTGACCATTCAAAACGAAGAGAGTTATACAACCTTGCATGGCTTTAAACCCAAAATTTTGGAAAATATTTATGAAAGAAAGGGTAATATCTCCATTATTGACGCATACGAAGCAATTATGCTTTTAAAAGAGCAGGGGGTTAATACACAAAAAATTCGCGGATTACTTTATAATTTAATCTTTTTTCCGCTTTTTGCACCTCTTGCAATGATTTGTCTCGCTAATTTTACTCCAAACTCTAATCGTTACGCAAATCTAAGCCTCATTACCTTGGAAATGATTTTAGCGGTTTTAATGAGTTGGGGAATCTTTTTTAGTTTTTCAAGATTATCTATTAGTGGTTTATTGCAGCCAGAATTTAGCATTTTATTGCCTATTTTTATGCTATGTTTAGTAAGTTTTTGGGCATTATTTAAAATGATAAAGGCATAAATCTAATAAAGAAGGAGTAAAGATGACGGCACTTTTAAGTGTAAGTGATAAAAGCGGAATTGTAGAGTTTGCAAAAGGCTTGTTAAATCTTGGCTATGAGATTCTATCCACAGGCGGGACATTAAAGGTTTTGCAAGAAAACAATATTCAGGCATTAGATGTCGCAAAATACACGCAAAGTCCAGAAATGTTTGATGGGAGAGTCAAGACTTTGCACCCAAAAATTCACGGCGGGATTCTTTATCGGCGGGAGAACGCAGAGGATAGAGTAAAGGCGCAAGAGTTTGGAATCCGTGATATTTCTTTAGTCTGTGTTAATCTTTATCCTTTCAAAGCCACGATAGAGCGCACAGAGGATTTTGGAGAAATCATTGAAAACATAGATATTGGCGGACCTTCAATGGTGCGTGCTGCGGCAAAGAATTTTGAATCCGTGCTAATCCTCACGAATCCTGCGGATTACAACGAAGTCTTAATGCGGCTTCAAAACAACCAAAATACATTGGAATTTCGTCAAAAGATGATGATTAAGGCTTACGAGCATACTGCGCATTATGATTGCACTATTGCAAATTATATGAATAAGCGATTCAATGACGGATTTGGAGAATCTCATTTTATTGCTGGAAAGCTTGTTGCCCCAACGCGTTATGGAGAGAATCCACATCAAAAAGGTGCGTATTATGAGTTTAAAGATTTTTATTCCAAGACTTTTCAAACGCTTAAAGGTGAAGTGAGTTTTAATAATCTCACAGACATTAATAGTGCGGTGAAAATTGCCTCTAGCTTCGGCAAGCGTCCTTGTGTCTGTATCGTCAAACACGCTAACCCTTGTGGATTTGCGCTAAAAGACACTTTGATAGAATCCTACATACAAGCATTAAAGTGCGATTCCGTCTCTGCCTTTGGTGGTGTCGTGGCAGTCAATGGAATCGTGGATTTAGAGCTAGCCCAAGAAATAAACAAGATTTTTATTGAGGTGTTAGTTGCACCGCAAATTACGCAAGAAGCCTTAGCACTCTTTGAGACAAAGAAAAAAATCAAACTTTTTGTCTGTGGCGGGGATTATTTAGAAATTCCAAAAGATACGCAAGATTTCAAACATATTGAGGGTGGGTTCGTCTTGCAAGATTCCGATTCCATTACAGAAAATGAAGTCAAAAATGCCAAGTGTGTAAGCAAAACACAGGCAAGTGAATCACAAATACAAGATTTGGAGATTGCCTACAAAGTCGCGAGTTTTGTGAAATCAAATTGTGTTGTGTATGTCAAGAATTCCGCAATGGTTGCTGTGGGTATGGGAATGACAAGTCGCGTAGATGCCGCAAAAGCTGCAATCAAAAAAGCACAAGAAATGGGGCTTGACTTAAGGGGTTGTGTTTTGGCAAGTGAGGCGTTTTTTCCTTTTAAAGATAGCATTGAAGAAGCACATAAAGTAGGTGTGAGTGCAATCATTGAACCCGGAGGAAGTATCCGAGATGAGGAAGTGGTGGAGTGCGCAAACACATATGGAATCGCACTTTATTTCACAGGCAAACGACACTTTTTGCATTAACTATATCTTACACTTTTGCTATGTCCTTGCGGATTCTATTTTCTTGCGAGGCAAAGCCGAAATATGTGTTGTGTTAGCAACTCACTCACCTGCAAATCCAAATTCCACTAAATAGGATACACACAAAAACGAGGGAAACCCGAATTTAAGGATTCATAACCTTACACTTCCATATTTAAGTGGTTTTGCATAGTGTTTTGCAAGGATTCTTGAATCTTATTTTGGATTGTCTGCATATTTGCCCCGCTAATGCTAAAAGTAAAATGAGAATCTCCATTTTGTTTCGCCTCTTGTGCTTTTTGCAGAGATTCTTCCAAGGCTTTTTGCTCCTCTAGTCGCTTTTGTTCTTGCTTTTCTTTCAATCTCTGTTCCTCTTGCTTGCGCGACGCATTTTCTTTTGCTATCCTTCCATCAGGGTCGCTTGAACCGCTTGTTATCATCGTGATTTCTCCTTTAGCGTCTATGCTGTAACTCACTTGCGTGAGAGTGCCTGCAAACATACTTGTATTTAAAGATTGCATTGCTTGCAAGTTCTCCTCTAGCCACTGCATTTTTTCTGGATTTTTCAGTGCTTCTTGCAAGAAAGTAGGGGAAACATTGAGAGTTGCAGGGATTCCTTCAATTGTTTTATCCGCACGATTGACGCCATATTTTTCAGTGATATAGCTTTGCAATTCTTGTAAGGTTTGTGGTTTTTTAGAATCACTTGTAATAGTTGTTGCCGCCATATCCTCTGTTTCAAAATAACTGACAAGTTTTGCTCCTAATGCCGCTGCATTTGCCTTTGCTGCTTGATAACCGCTCGTGTTTGTGTTAATGGGATTCATCATCGCTCCTAAGAATTAATTTAGGAATATATCGGCTTTTTTTTATTTTAAATAATAGCTAATTCATAATTTCTGTGGTGTTTTTAAGCTTTTGTTTATCAAAATGTGTGTAAATGCGCGAAGTATCCAAACTCGCGTGTCCAAGTGCTTCTTGAACTAGCACCAAATCTTGACTTTTTTGATAGAGTAGGGTGGCAAAACTATGTCGCAACATATGCGCACCATTCTTCTCTTTGCGGATTCCATTTGTAAGCAAAACTTGTTCAACAATGCGGCTAACATAGGCTTGAGTGAGATTCTTGCCTTTTTGATTGCAAAAAACCAAATCATCTTGCACTTCGTTGGGACGAGAGTTTATCCAACTTGAGAAATCGTAATCAATGTTTTTTGCCTTTATCATCACGACGCGAGGCTTATTGCCTTTGCCGCGCACTTGAATGATGAAAAATTCTCCATCTAGCATAATGTCTTTGATTTTCAGATTCAATGCCTCACTGACGCGAATCCCTGTATAAATAATAATTTTTAATAGCAGACGATTGCGCGCACCCAAAGATTCGTGCTTAAAAGGAAAACAATCAATGCCATTTAAAAAGCGACGCACTTCATCTTCATTCATATAAGAGGGTAGTTTTTGTCCGCTTTTACCGCGCAATCCACCCCAATTTTTGAGTTCAATATGGAAATTGTAAGAAGCCCCTTCGTCGTCTTCATTTTGCTTATCAATGAAGCTAAAGAAATTTAAAAGCGTCATACGATAGTTTTTTTTCGTTGCATCTGAAAGCGCACTTGTATGGATAGTTAAAAACTCCTTAAGCATTTCTTCATCTACTTCTTTTAGGCTTGCAAGCCCCAAATAATTTAAGTAATCATAAAGCTTTAAAAGCGGTTGAATATAAGTATTAATACCAATTAATCCGGCATTACGACATTGTTTGCAAATTTCTTTCAAATCTTTAATTTCTACGATTCCACGTCTTAATAAATTCAAAGCAGCAATGATTCCTTTTTTGTCTTTTACTTGATGATTGGATAAGCTGTTGAGTTTGCTATAAACAAAACGTTCCATCCAAAATAATAAATTATTGGGAAAATCATCTTTGAAATCAAGCGGATAACGCATTATAAATCCTTAAATAAAATAAAGTTTAATAAAAAATGAATTTTTGATTATAGCAGAAATCTATGGCAAAAATTTTAATTTTTGTATTGAAAACTATAATTTTCAAACTTTTTTATTTAAAAACACTTATCTCCCTATCAAAAATAGATAACTGGCTATTAAGATTTTATTTATTTTTGACGATATTATTTCATATAAAATCATCAAGGAGAATCCAAAATGGCAATTTCTTTTCAAAATAATTTATTCAAAAATCCTTTTGTTACAAGCGGGATTGAGAATCTTAAACCAAAGGTGAATCAAGAGCGTAACAATAGCGACAAAACAGAAGATAAAAATACCAAGGCAAATACTCAAGACACCAAAGCGACAATGGAGAGTGAAATCAAGCAAAGCCTATTGAATATCAACCCCATAGACAAAGCGCAAAATAGTTTAGCAAATGTGATGTTGAGAAATCTAGCGGACGCACTAGAGGGTGGATACGACGAATATGCCAATATGATGATAGATAGCATTATTCAAAACTCCAAATTGCCCGCTTCAAGTGCCAATGCGCCGGGTAGCTCTAAAGGGGGCGTGTATATAGGCTCAATCTTTAATACTGCGAGTATTGAATTTACACAAAGCCTCACTTATACTTTAAGCTACAATAGCCAAAGTGGAGAATATTCACAAAGTTTGCAATATTCCTCTTCTTTTGTCGCAACTTTTAATGCGGAATTTACCGACAAAAATGGTAATAAGATGAATACACAAAACCAATTTGCATTGGGCAAGAATTTTGAAAATCAACTCACTAATGGACAAGAATCCATTTCCTCTGCCATCAAAAGTCTTTTAGAGGGACAAACTTTCAATATAGATTTTGACGGAGATTTCAACGACTTTGGCGAGGGTTTGCAAAACAAGCTTAACAATATGCTTTTCTTATTTGAAACCAATGATGCTTCTAAAGCACTACAGGATAAAAACTCTAATTTGCAAACATCAAAAGAAGATAAAATGGCTTTCCTACAGAATTTGATTAATTCTAGCCTTGAAATGTTTGTTGGGATTCCTAAAGATAAAGAAAATCAAAACAACCCGATTCTCCAAGATTGGCTCAAAAGTCCAAATACGCTTACAATTTCTACCTCCTATGAACAATATAGCGCACAATGGATAGGCAAAAAGCTTGACAACTCCGAATCTGGCTTGTGGTGGTATGGTTCTTATTCGTCTAAGAGTGCTTCTTTTAAGTTTGAGGCTTAAGGGGATTCCACAACCGCCCTCTCCTAGCCTTTGCTAGAAATCTAATTCGTGCGTCAAATTTTTAAATTTAATATCCTCTAGCTGTTTTTTAATATGTTTATTTTCTTCATTTAAAGAATCTAGTTGTGCCTGAAGTTGAATCAAATTGCGACTCGTATAATAAATATTGTTGCGAATATAAATTTTGGGCATAAAAAGTAAAAAGATTGCAAACATTGCAATCATTAGCATACATACAACCTTAAATGGAATCTCTTTAGAGATAAAATCCACTTCTAAAACAGCTTCTTTTTCTTGCGGATTCAAGCTTGCTGTTTGCTGCGTCTCTGCATTAGAGGACAAATTCGTTTTCAACATTAAATCATCTAACAAAACAAGATTTTCTTTGGAATCTTGAAACAATAGATTTTCTTGAATTGTTGGTGCAGAATCTTGATTTGTTTTTTGATAACGTTCTTCTAAAAAATCTAAATTTTCTTCTAAGATTTCACTTTCTTTTTTGGTGAATCTTTCCCAAAAGCTACATTTTCGTATTTTATCTTTTTGCTCTAAGCGCAAATTTTCATAGGATTCCATTACTCAACACTTCCAAATTCAAAACTGCGTAATTTTGCACTTCGTGAGCGTGGATTTGCGTTTATCTCCTCCTTAGAAGCACACAAAGGTTTTTTGTAGAGATTCCTCCCCTTTTGATGATTATTTCCGCAAACACATCGCATTACCCCACTCCCGCAAATACATTTTCTCTCCCATTCCTTAAAGGCAGTTTTAACCAATCTATCCTCTAGCGAATGAAAAGAGATAATAGAAAGTCTTGCTCCTTTTTGTAGCGGGCAACTCCTTATATTTTCAAGCAGACGCTTGAGTTCTCCTAATTCATCATTTACTGCGATTCTTAAAGCTTGAAAGGCTTGTGTTGCAGGGTGAATCTTTGGGTGCTTAAAGTGCTTGACAATAAGAGAACTTAAGTCTTTTGAGCTTGTAATTTTCTCTATTTTACGCGATTCTATAATCAAACGCGTAAGCTTTTTATACTCTCTAATCTCTCCAAAATCTCTAAAAATTTGCTCCAATTGATTGGGAGTATAATGATTCACAATTTCTTTTGCATTTAAAATTTGTTCTTGATTCATTCGCATATCAAGCATTTCTGAATCAAAGCAGAATCCGCGACTTCTATCATCAAATTGCAAAGAGGAAACACCAATATCTGCCAAGATTCCAACAAGATTTTTATACAATTCCACATTCTCCAAAAGCTGCCTTAGCACTTCACTATATCTACCAAATTGATAAGAAAATCTCTTTCCAAATCCCCTTAGTCGCTCACTAGCAAAGGTAATAGCGTTTTTGTCTTGGTCAATTCCTATAATTTCAAGTTTGGGATAAGCCCTTAAGAGTGCCTCACTATGTCCCCCAAAGCCCAAAGTGCAATCAATTAGCACCCCACCCTTTTGTATTGGGGGTGTTTGGAAAGATTCTACGACTTGATTTAATAAAACAGGAATATGCGAGATATCCATTGCTACCCTATTCTTGCAAACGGGAAATTTGAGCACCCAATTTTGTGAGCTTTGCTTCCAAATCTTCATAGCCTCTATCCAAATGATAAATTCTATGAATGTTTGTTTCTCCCTTTGCGACGAGACCCGCAAGCACTAAGGCACTAGAAGCGCGTAAATCTGTCGCCATAACATCTGCACCAATTAATTCGCTGATTCCATAGATGGTTGCAGTATTTCCCCGCAAACTGATGTTTGCACCCATTCTTTGCAACTCACTTACATGCATAAAGCGATTTTCAAACAATCTTTCTTCAATAATACTACTTCCCTCACATTGTGTTGCAAGTGCCATAAATTGAGCTTGCATATCTGTGGGGAATCCCGGATATTCTGTCGTAGAAAGCTCAAAGCTATTGCGTTTTTGAGCAGGATAAATTGTAATGGAATCGTGGTTAAAAGTAAGTTTAAAGCCAATTTCCTCTAGCTTAGAAATGACTGCTCCCAAATGATTGGGATTAATTTTGTGCAAGGTGATTTGAGAATTTGTGATTGCTCCAGCACAAAGGTAAGTTCCTGCTTCAATGCGGTCTGGAATCACGGCAATTTTTTCTGGCAATTTTAAGCCTTCCATATTTGTTCCATAGATTTCAATCTCATCACTTCCGATTCCATTAATTTCCATACCACTTTCTTTTAGAATCTCGCAGAGTTGGACGACTTCAGGCTCTTTAGCCGCATTGATAATCGTTGTCTTACCCTTTGCCATTGCAGCTGCCATTAGTATGTTTTCTGTTCCTGTAACCGTGATTTTATCAAAATTAATCGTTGTGCCTTTTAATCCCTCTTTGGCGGTTGCGACAATATAACCTCCATCAATACGAATCTCTGCACCCATTTTTTCTAATGCTTTAATATGTAAATCTACTGGACGAGCTCCAATCGCACAACCTCCAGGCAAACTAACTTCACAATGTCCAAATCTCCCCAAAAGCGGTCCTAAAACCAAGATGGAAGCACGCATTTTGCGCACAATATCATAAGTTGCTTTTGTGCTGTTGAGTTTGGAGATTTCTACACTTGTTGTGTGGCTATCTATTTCGCAAACTTGACAACCTAGCATATCTAGAAGACTAAAGAATGTCTTAATATCCACTACATTGGGCAAATTTTCAAGAATGACTTTATTTGTCGTAAGCAAGGTTAATGCAATGAGAGGCAAGGCAGAATTTTTTGCTCCTGCGATATTGATTGCTCCTTGCAAACGCGTTTCACCCTTTAATGCTAAAAAATCCATTACATTTCCTTTTTTGATTTATCATTTCTTTTTACCTTTTTTCTCATCACGATTTTTCAATGCTTGACCAATGACGGTTTCAATTTCTTTTTTAAAGTTTGGATTAGCTTTAACAAGATCTTCTCGGTAATTTACCACGCGGTCAATGTCCATTTTGGGACACCAAGAAAGCGCACTGATAAAATCAAGTCGTCCTTGATATTCCTTGCTCTCTTTTCCTATATCCCCAAAATGTAAAAAATGCTGATTGAAAGCAGCTAATGCTTCTTCTAATAATTCTTGTTCGGAATTTTCATCTTTAAAAATAGAAACAAGATAGTTGATGTTATGAAACTTTTTCTCTCGTCCTCTTATCGCCGCAAGATAAGCTTGGATTCTTTCATGAATAATAAATCCGCCCCCGAGCAAAAAAAATGGCATCATCAAGAGACATAAAAATAAAAAGATAAAAAGATAAAAATTAAAACTATACATTTCTTGATTCTATCGCTTTAGCTTATCATAAAAAATATTTGTGGCTTTAACAAAACCATCTACACTTCCGCAATCATAGCGCACACCTTTGAATTTATACCCAAGCACCATACCCTTTTTACATTGTTCTAAAAGTGCATCAGTGATTTGAATTTCACCATTTTTTCCGGGTTTGGTGCGATGTAGAATCTCAAAAATATCTGGTGTTAAAATATAGCGTCCAATAATCGCTAAATTGCTTGGAGCTTCCTCTTGACTTGGTTTTTCAATCATATTATCCACAACAAAAACATCTTCATCTATTTTTCTTCCCGCAATCACACCATATTTGCTCACCTCTTCTAGTGCGACTTCTTCTACTGCAACAATAGAGCAACGATATTTTGCATAGATTTTACACATTTGGCTTAATACGCCCTGCCCTCCCTCATTATCACATAAGTCATCACTCAAAATTACCGCAAAAGGTTCATTTCCAACAAGACTTTCTCCAACTAATATTGCGTGTCCTAAGCCTTTCATTTCCATTTGCCGTGTGTAAGAAAAACTGCAAGTCTCCAAAACATCGCGAATATCTTTTAAAAGATTCTCTTTGCTTGTGCCTTTTAGCTGATGTTCTAATTCATAATTAATATCAAAATAATCCTCTAGCGACCTTTTTCCACGTCCTGTAACGATTGCCATATTAAAGATTCCAGCTTCCATTGCCTCTTCCACACCATATTGAATCAAGGGTTTATTGATAATAGGTAGCATTTCTTTGGGTGTTGTTTTTGTTGCAGGCAAGAATCGTGTGCCATAGCCAGCAGCTGGGAATAAACATTTTTTAATCATTTTTTCTCCTTTATAGATAATCCAACAAACCGCTTTGATAAAGTGTATAAAATTGTGCCGCAGTGCGAGGATTGCGTGTGCCTTTTTGAACAGCATATTGTAATGCGATTCTACAAATTTTTTCCCATTCTTTTGTGTCTTTTTCTTTCTTAAAATATCCCGCTAAAACTTCCAAATACTCCGCATTGCCTTGCGTGTAGAATCCTATACACAAAGGAAAGCGGTCGCTTAAAGCGATTTTATCCTCATTTCCTTCATAGCCAAATATCTCGTTCTCATCGTGGAATTCAGGCAACAAATGTCGTCGGTTGGAAGTCGCATAGATTTTTATATTTTTAGGCAAAGATTCTAAACCTCCCTCCAATATGCTTTTAAGGTTTTTATAAGTTTTTTCATCTTGTTCAAAACTCAAATCATCACAAAAAATAATAAATTTATAATGTTTATTGCGCAAAATATCTAAAACCTCTGGCAGAATCTCTAAATGCTCTTTTTCAATTTGCAAAATCCTCAAACCCTCTTTAGCATATTGAAGCAAAATTGCCTTAATCAATGAGCTTTTACCACAACCTCTTGCTCCCCACAACAAAACATTAACCCCTAAATCACGAAACAAAAAGGACTCTGTATTGGCACATAAAAGTTTGATTTCTTTTTCTAATCCAAAAAAGGAATCTAGCCTTTGAGATTCTATCTCACTAATCCCATGCACATAGCCACTTACACGATAGATGGCTGCGACTTGCGATTCTAAATTCCAAGCAAAATCTATCATTCTTTGCCTTTTGTGCTCTTTTTGGTTTTTTTAGCGGTTGTTTTTTGAGGTTTTTGACTATGGTATATCAGCTGTTTATTTTTGTATTCAAAAAATATTTTTCCACCTTTCTCTAAATCTCCAAACAACATCAAATCACTCATCGGATTCTTGATTTCTTTTTGAATCACAAGTGCCAAAGGACGCGCGCCAAGTTCGGTATTGAATCCAACTTCTGCCAAATACTCTCTCGCACTTTTTTCCAAAACGACTGCAATTCCCTTTGCTTTAATTTGTTGATTCAAATCCGCAATGTTTTTTTCTACAATTTTTAAAATTTCTTTTGGACTTAGCGCATTAAAGGCGATAATTGCGTCTAGGCGATTCCTAAATTCAGGCGAAAAAGTCTCTTTAATCGCACTATTAAAGCGCGTGTTGGAATCTTTTTTGAAGCCTAGAATTGGGGATTCTTTAGAACCAACATTAGAAGTTAAAATCAAAATGACTGAAGAAAAGTCTATACTTTGTCCGTTATTGTCGGTTAATTTTCCATAATCCATTACCTGCAAAAAGAGATTCAAGACTTCAGGGTGTGCCTTTTCTACTTCGTCTAAGAGTAGCAAAGTATGTGGATTTTTCTTTATCATCTCTGTGAGAATTCCACCTTTTTCATAGCCAACATATCCTGCCGCTGCACCAATAAGCTGGGAAGTAGAGAATTTCTCCATATATTCGCTCATATCAATGCGCTCAAAGTTGATATTAAGGGATTTTGCAATCTCTTTTGCAAGTTCTGTTTTACCCACTCCGCTTGGACCGCTAAAAAGAAAAGAGCCTATGGGTTTATTTGGAGTGCTTAACCCTGCTTTGTTGCGTTTTAACGCACTAACGACTTCACTAATGGCTTCGTCTTGTCCGAAGATTCTACTTTTGAGATGTTTTTCCAAGTTTTTAAGCAAGCTTTTATCATTCTTAGTTGCTTCAATTTCCGGAATTTTAGCCATTTTGGCTACCATTTGTTTGATGCTTTGTAGGCTTACCTTTCCACTCCTGCCATCTAGCTTGTAGCTCGCGCCCACTTCGTCCATAATGTCAATCGCCTTATCGGGCAAGAATCGCTCGTGCAGATAACGCACCGATAGTTCTACCATTAATGCGATTCCCTCATCAGTATAGCGCACATTGTGATGATTTTCGTAATATTTTTTCACGCCCTGCAAAATCAAAATGCTTTCCTCTTGGGTTGGCTCTTTTACTTCCACTTTGGCAAAACGACGTGAAAGTGCCTTGTCTTTGTCTAAAAAGGAGCGATATTCCGCATAAGTGCTAGCTCCTATGCAACGTAGTTTTCCGTTACCAAGCATAGGTTTGAGTAGATTGCTTGCGTCCATACTACCACTATTTGTTGCCCCTGCACCAATGAGCATATGAATCTCATCAATAAAAAGCACGACATTCCCGCGCTCAAGCACTTCATCACTTAGGAGTTTAATGCGTTTTTCAAAGTCTCCCCGATATTTTGTTCCTGCCACGAGTGCGCCCATATTGAGCATATAAATTTCAGTTTTATCCAAAGGACTTGCTTCTTGCGTGATTTTAAGGGCTAATCCTTCGGCTACTGCAGTTTTTCCAACACCAGGCTCACCGACTAATAAAGGATTATTCTTCTTCTTGCGCAATAGAATTTCAAAGCATCGACGAATTTCTACTTCTCTCCCGATGACAGGGTCAATCTTGCCCTCTCTTGCTTCTTGCGTCAAATTTGTGCAGAATCTCTCTAATGCGGATTCTGATTGCTCCTCTTGTCTTTGATTGGATTCTACTTTGTCCTCTGTTTTGTCCAAGCCAATATTAAATTCCTCTTGATTTTCTGTGATGTATTCTAGGATATTCAAACGCGTGATTCCTTGCGTTTTAAGAACCTGTGTGCAAAATGCCTTTTCCTCCTCCAAAATCGCAGCAAGCAAATCACTCACTTGCGCTTGTTTGCGTTGTGAGCCTCTTACATGACTTATCATCATTTCAATTACACGCGTAACTGCAAGCGTTTCTTGTGGCATTTCGTTGTTGTCTTTATATTCTGGAAAAGCAGTCAAAAAATGCTCTAAATATCTTTTAACTTGCTGTTTCATTATTTCAATATTTCCGCCACATTCTTGCAAGGCTTTAATGACTTTTTTGTTTTCTAATAAAGCTTGAAAAATATGCTCTAAGGTTAAATATTCGTGTCCTCTAAGCTTTGCTTCCTTTTGTGCATTTTGTAGCACGACATTTAATTCTTTACTAATTTCAAACATAGTTTTTTCTCTTATATTTTTTCTAAAATTGCGCGTAGTGGATATTGCTTTTCTTTTGCCATTTTACGCACTTGCACTGCTTTAATTTCGGCAATATCATAAGGGTAGATTCCACAAACACCCTTACCATTGTGATGAATCTGCAGCATAAGATTGAGCGAATCTTCAAAATTCTTATGAAAGATTTTTTGCAAGACTTCTATTACAAATTCTTGTGTTGTGTAATCATCGTTTAGCAAAATGACTTTATAGCGGATAGGTTCTTGAACTTTCTCTAAAACTTCTGTTGTATTTTCGTATTGTGCGTCTTTTGGCACGGAGATTCCTTTTTGTCTTTATAACGCTGAATAAAAGCTCTAATTATAACGCTTTTTCATTGATTTTTACAAGACATTTGCGCTTTAATTGCAAGAAAAGATTTGATTCGTCGCCTTTAATTATAAAATTTTTATAAATTTTCCTTTAAACCATTGTTTGCAAGAGTTTAGGAATCTTTCGCCTGTTTGATAAAAAACGCTGTTTTGATAGGATAATGCCTCTTGCAAATCACTATATCGCGAAAGTGCTGGAGGCTTTAGTTGTGGATTAAGCGCATAAAGACTTTGGAGGATTTTAAGCTGTTTTTTGTGCAAATAAACAATCCGCGCCATTCTAAAGGGCAGAATCACTTTCTTAAAAATATTTTGCGATTCCACAATGACCACGCCTAGTTTGTAGTTTAAGTGATTTTGCACTCGTTTCTTTGCACCATAGATTTTTTGTGATTCCTCTACTTTTTGCATTCTTGCTTGTAATTGCGATAGCTCATTCTCTAATGGCGATATTTTATTTTTTAATGGCAATAATAATTTGTTTTCTAACTGCAATAACTTGCCCGAAAGTGCCTTTGCATAGTCTTGTAATGCTCTTTCTTTGAGATTGTTTAAAAGCTCTTTTAGCTCTTGATTGAAAATCGGTGTTTGTAGCGCGATTTCCCACCAAGTCGCGTAATAAGGATAAGTAAGAGGCAAATACGCGGTATCTAGTATTTTGCACTCATTCTCCCAAGGTTTCGCACCCAAAAAGGTATAATGCACAATCGCAATTTGCCTTAAAGATTCTTGATATTGCTTGCTTGTATAGCCATAGAGGCAGTTTTTGCTCTCATCAGCACAGAAGTTATCCGCCCTTCCCAATCTCTCTGCGTTGAAATGATTGATAAAGAAATTCCACTTAGGAGGAAGTTTAAGCGTTTCTTTGCCAATGACTGCGTTTAAAATATCTTGGTCTCCTACTCTTGTAATAAAAGTGCGCATAAATTCCAACGCTCTACTCTCTACTTGAGATTCTCTCCATTTCTTAAGGTTAATCAACATAAATCCTGCATTAAAATACTCTTTCCTAAAAGGAAAGACAAAATCCGCTTGTGTGGAATCTCGTGCCTTTAAACGTTTTTCTTGATAAGGATTGCTGCAATCTAGCACAACTGCGGCGATATTTTCCCCCAAATCTAAAGCAAACAATTCCTCTAAGGGTTGTAAAACAAGCATATCTATATCTAAATATAAACATCTGTCAATTTCTTGTGGTAACACAGAAGCGAGTTTGATTCTAAAATATGTCAAATGATTCGTATGATTTGCCCATTTGGGTGAATCCTTAAACTCCTCGCCACTAAGAAAATGTATGAGAATACGACAAGGATAAAGAGCGTTGAGTTCTTTTTCAAGCTCTTGAAGTTTGTTTTGCGTACAGAGCGAAAGAGAATCACTCAAAATATGGAAGCAATAGCCTTGCTCACTAGAGTCTTGCGGGGGGGGGGGGAGATTTTAGTTGCCTCTTGTTTGCAAGTTTGTTTCAATGCAATTTTAATAATACTCATCATCAAAACTGCATTGTATTTTATGTAATTTTCATCAGCATTAAAGACAATGTGAAACATCAACCCTCTTTATAATTTAAATAATGGCAGAATTATAGCATAAAAGTGTCGCGGTGGTTCATCACACATTCAAACTCATTTTACTTTTTTGTATTTTCTTGAAAATGCAGCTAAGATTCCACCACACGCAATGCAAATCATACCAATGATAACTAAGCCGTGTGGCACTTGGTCTCCTAGAATAATTCCCGCTAAAGTTGCCATAAAGATTGTAACATAAGAAATCGCTCCAATCATTGGTGGATTCCCTAAACTATAAGCTTTGGTCATATAAATTTGCGCATACATAGAGACGACCCCAAGCCCAAAAATCAGCCCCCATTCTTGCAAGTTCGGCATTACAAAAGGTTTAAATAACGCGATAGGATAGTTCTCATAAGGCACAAACTGCATTAAAAGCGGCAAAATAGAACCACTTAGCATCAAAGAACCAATAATAATGCGCGGGTCATAGTTCTTGGCAAGTTCTGCAACAGAAAGATACGCAAGTGCTGCACCAATCCCGCTGTAAATTCCGATTAAGAATCCAAAAAAGCTTAAATCAATGCTTTGAGGATTGGAGATAAGCAAGATTCCGCCAAATCCCATAAAAATAGCTGTCCAAATCCTTAAGGACACGCGCTCGTGAATAAAAATCATACTCAAAAGTGCCAAAAAAATAGGCGAAGTATAAGAAAATGCAAAAGCCGTGCCTAAAGGCATTACAGACATATTATAAAAATATGCCATCATCGCACTTCCTCCTGCAAATCCACGAAAAAAGAGAATAAAAGGCTTGCCACCTTGCTTGGTTTTTGGAGGGTTAAGTATTAAGGCAACAAGAACCCAAAGCAGACCAAAGAAATTCCGAGCAAAAGCCACTTCTATGGCAGGTAAGTTTGGTGTAAGCACTTTGACAAACATTCCCATAGCGGTAAAAAGCAATCCTGCTAAAAGCATTGCAAGAATTGCTTGCTTATTAGATTCCATTATTCGTTCCATAAATTTTTGGCAGAATCGTAAAATCTTATGCCTAAAATTTAGCTAAAGATTTGACAAAGGTGCGTAGCTTAAAGTAAAATCAGACTTTAATTTAAAGGTTTTTAATGGATAAATTTTATGGAAGCATTGCGATTATCGGGCGTCCCAATGCGGGTAAAAGCTCGCTGTTCAACCGATTTTGCAAACAAAGAATTGCGATTACTTCAGAGATTGCAGGCACGACACGTGATGTCAAAAAGGCAACAATTTCTCTGCAAAACTTGCCCTTTTTACTCTTGGATACCGGCGGATTAGAGAGCAAAGATGCTTTGTTTCAAAACGTCTCAAAGCATTCTCTGCAAACAGGTGAAAATGCGGATTTGATTTTGTATCTTGTAGATGGCAAAACCGCTCCCCAAGCAATAGACAAAGAGATTTTTTACTCTCTTGAGCGCAAAAATCCTAATATTTTTTTGGTAGTTAATAAGATTGATAATGACAGAGAAAAACAAAATGCGTGGGAGTTTATGGAGTTTGGCGCAAAACAAATGTTTTTTGTCTCCGTTTCTCATAATCGCGGAATCCTAGAGCTTGAAAACGCGATTCTATCGGCTCTTAAGAATGACGCATTAGAGCAGTTTTTCAATCAAGAAACGCAAGAGGATTTAGAGGAGGGTTTAGAGTTTTTACAAGAAGATTGCGAGGATTCCACACAGCAAGCGCAAGAAGAGTTAATTAATATCGGAATCATCGGGCGCGTCAATGTAGGGAAAAGTTCATTATTGAATGCTTTGCTTAGGGGCGAACGCGCTATCGTCTCCCCTATTGCTGGGACGACCATAGACCCTGTAGATGAAAAAGGAGAAATCAAAGGGCAATTAGTCAATTTCGTAGATACTTCTGGAATCCGAAAAAGAGGCAAGATTGAGGGCTTGGAAAAATTTGCCTTGCAACGCACGCGTGAGGTGCTAGGGCGCACAGATATTGCGCTTTTGGTGCTTGATGCTTCTGCGCCTTTTGTAGAATTAGATGAGAAAATTGCGGGATTGATAGATGAATACAAGCTTGGTGTGATTGTTGTTTTAAACAAATGGGACATTGCGCACAAGGATTTTAAAGGAATCTTAGAGGATTTTAAGTTGCGCTTTAAGTTCTTAGAATATGCCCCGATTCTTACAATTTCTGCCAAAAATGGTCGCCATATCCAAAAACTAGAGGAAGAAATCCTAAAAGTTTATCGCAATTTTGCCTTTAGGATTCCAACTGCAAAGCTTAATGCAATCCTCAAGGAAGCCACCAAGCACCACCCGCTCCCTAGCGACCACGGGAAAATCGTAAAAATCTATTATGCAACGCAATTTGAAATCAAGCCCCCACAAATTGCGCTGATTATGAATCGTCCTAAAAGCTTACATTTTAGCTATAAGCGGTATTTGGTGAATTTCTTGCGCGAACATTTTGATTTTAGCGGAACGCGTATTCTTTTTATTGCACGGGGCAAAAATGATTTTGAGGAGGAGGAATCCTAAAGTATCACATAAAAAATCAGTCTTTCACAAAAAGAAACGATACAACCAAGACATTTGCAAAGATTAAGCCACCCAAAAAGGCAAAAGAATCAAAGATTTGGTGCGAAATAAGGAACAAGATTCCAACGACAAGGAATCCATACACAAAAAGTCGCAAAGGATAAAAAAACATTTTCGCACCTGTTTTGGCATTTTGCGCACTGAAATTTTGCCAAAAGCGCGTTTTTGTAGGCTTGAAGTCCTCTTGCGATTCTACTTGTGGAGATTGTGTGGGAGCTTTGGAATCCTCTTGTAGTCGCGATTCTCCCCAAAATTCCTCTTCCTCCTCTTGCGCCCTTTCTTGCTTACTTTTATAGGCTTCGCTTAAGGCTTCCAATTCCTCTTGACTTGCATTTTGAATTAAGCCTTGAATCTTACGCTTTTGCACATAAAACACAATAGAAACAATTAATGCAAAAGACAGAATCGCAAAGGTGAAATTGAGCGCAAAGATTCCGCCAAAGCCAATCCAACAGTAAAAACAAACTAATCCAGCAAATACAAAAAACAAAAAGAGCTTTTTCATTTGCCTTTAATCATCATCTTCATCATCAAATGCTTTTGGATTGTTTGCATTGTAGGCATATTTTGGGTCTTTTGCAAGTTCATCTAATTCGCGCTTTTGACGCTTGTAGGCTTTAAAGACATTCAAAATTGCTGCACACACTCCCCATACAACGCCCAGCCAAAAAAGCCAGCGCACGCCAAAGAGTGATTCTAAGCCATAGCCAATCCCTACCCCAATCAGCACAGCAACAACCATTGAGATTCCTAATGCTGCATTAGAATAAGCTAACAGAGCATCTTTGTATTTTAATTCCTCTTTGGGCTTGGAATCCTCACTCTGCGATTCCCCCTGATTGGATTTTTGCGTTTGATTACCCATATCCTCACTGAATTGCAAATCTTGCTTACTTACCATAAGTGTGAATCTCCAACAAAACCTCTCGTGCTCGTTCCAATACGCCCTCAATGAGTTCCTCATTCATTGCAGCACAAATAAATCCTGTTTCAAACTGCGAAGCGGCAAAATAAACTCCCTTATTCAACATTCCTTGATGGAAGCGCGCAAACATTTCTGTATTACTCTTGAGTGCGTCTTGGAAGTTTCTCACCTTTTTATCGTTAAAAAAGAATCCAAACATACTTCCGCGCACGCAAGTTTGCAAAGGAATCTGAAACTCCGCACAAAGACTTTTCAACCCTTGCGTCAGTTTTAAGGCTAAGCCCTCCAATCTCTCATAGATTTTGGAATCTTCTTTTAGTTTGCGCAATGAAACGAGTCCCGCACTCATTGCCACAGGGTTTCCGCTCAAAGTTCCTGCTTGATAAACTGCGCCTTTGGGGGAAAGCAAATCCATAATCTCCGCTCTCCCGCCAAATGCGCCCACAGGCATTCCACCTCCAATAACTTTGCCAAAGGTTACCAAATCTCCTCGCACTTTATAAAAGGATTGCGAACCGCACAAACTCGCCCGAAAACCACTCATTACTTCATCTAGGATTAATAGAATCCCGTGTTTATCGCAAAGCATTCTTAAACCCTCCAAGAACTCCACTTCGCTTGGCACAAGTCCCATATTACCCGCTATGGGTTCAACAATCACGCAAGCGACACCCTTACCTTGCTTTTGACTTAGAGTAATGCAGGATTCCACACTTGCTAAATCGTTGTATTGCGCGACTAATGTATGTTGCGTGAAATCTTGTGGCACACCCGGTGAGCTAGGATTGCCAAAGGTTGCCATTCCACTTCCCGCAGAGACCAACAAAGAATCACTATGTCCGTGATAGCAACCCTCAAACTTGATGATATCCTCTCTGCCACTAAAGGCACGCGCAAGACGAATCGCACTCATTGTTGCTTCTGTTCCACTTGAAACGAAACGGATTTTTTCTACTTCCTCTACAATGCTAATGACTTCCTTAGCAAGTGCTGTTTCTAAAGTCGTGGGTGCGCCAAAAGACAAGCCTTTTTTCACGGATTCTATCACCGCTTCTTCAATGTCCTTGTCGCAATGACCAAATATCAAAGGTCCCCAACTTTGCACAAAATCAATGTAACGATTTCCGTCCTCATCAATTAAATAAGCTCCACGCCCGTTAGCAATAAAAGGTGGCGTGCCGCCCACGCTTTTAAAGGCGCGAACAGGAGAATTGACGCCACCGGGAATAACTTGTTTTGCTTCATTGAAGTCATTAACGCTATTGAGATGATTTAAAGATTCCATTTTTTTCCTTAACAAATACCATAGCTAAAAGCTATACAACAATTTTAAAAACCCCAAAAAACAGCCTTGCATTTCGTCTTACCTAATCTTATGTGCTACAAATTTGGACATATTATCCAAAATCTCCCCACCCTTGCGAAATCCCAATGCACAAGCTTCATAAGCATAAAAAACATTGGGCTGATAAAGGCTTCCATTATGATGATTTTGCGTTGCAAAAGCCTGATAAATTTCGGGATAGTTGTCATACTCTCCGCTACAACTTTTGAGAATCTCTCCTTGTGCGTCCAAAATGCTTACACTCTCTCCCTCCCTTCCAAAGGCGTGTTTTTTAACCTGCTTTTGATTAAGTGGCTCGTAGGAAGTTTCAAGCAATAGGGGGTGGTTGGGAAACAAATCCCATAGAATCTTCAACATTCGCTTACTTTGAAACATTAAAGTATAAGCAGGATTCAAAAAGATTGTATTTTTGTTTGCAATCATAGCAGTCATCAGCTGCGCTAATTCCGGCTCATCTACCGCGATACTCTCCCAAGGAATCAGCTTAAACCAAAACTCATAATTCACACCCTCAAGGCTCAAGCCTTCTGTTTCGCTCAATGTTGCCTCGTGCGCATAGCAAAAATTTGTTTCAAATCCCGCTTCTTTTGCGATTACTTCTAAGAGTTTGACGGTGCGCTCCTCCTCCTCACTTCCAGCAATACTAGAAAAGAGAATCTTCCAACCCTCATAAATTTCATTAAAATGGGAAATATCCTCTCCTAGAGTAATCATTCGTTTAAAATTATCTCCCAATGCCTCATAAAGATTGTTAAATTGCAAAGATTCTTTGAATCCATTTTTCTTTAAAAGTGCCCATTGAACGATTGCGCTTTCATATACCATTGTAGGAGTATCTGCATTAAACTCTAGCAACTTAATAGGATTGCCGTCCAATCCTCCTGCTAAATCAAAGCGCCCATACAGATGCCAATGCACTTCCTCCTCCCAACTTCGCTCAATAGCCTCCACAAGATTGAATGGGATTCCAAGCTCAAAAAACAAATCATTATCTATGACATATTGCCCTGCTTCTGCATACATATCATAAAGCTCATTTGCAGCATTGTAGAATCCTTGCGCTTCTTCCTCACTGATTTCTACAATCTCATCACTGACATAAGGCGTAGAATCTACATCGGTATGCCAACTAAGCCCCAAGTCCTCCAAATCTGAATTATTAAGCGGTTGCGTATTTAAAATCTGCATTTTTAGCCACCATAACTTTGTCTTGTGCTTGTTGTGGAGCGATTCTGCGTAGAACCTGTGTTGTTTGGAGAATAAAACCCACTTTTTCCTACTGTTGTTCCTGTTCTTGCATTTGCATTTTGCTTGAAAGAGCTTTGAGAACGTTCATAAGCTTGTGGGGTTTTATAACTTGTTCTTTGTTGGGCTTGATAGTTTTGATTGTTGAAAAGCTTGCTTCCAATCCAACTTCCCAAAATCGCACCTGCTGCACTTGCTAAAATCGTTTCCCCTAGAGATAATCCTGCGCCTGTTGGGTTGGTAAGTTGTGAAGTGCCTGCTTCTATTTTTTTGTTTTCTTCTGCGATAATTTGGTCAATTTCTGCTTGACTTAGGATTCGCTCCGTTCCATTTTCGCGCAAAATCACTCGTGTTTGCGCACTTGGCACTTCGTCAAGAATTTTATAACTTCCATCGGCTTGCCGCTCAATCGTAACGGTTGCACCTCTTTTGGTTGCTTCTTGAATACCACTTTTGTCTGTTTCTTGTGGGCTATCACAACCTACAATAAGAAGCACAGCAGCTAATCCTAAACCACTTTTACTAAATGCACCAACGATTCTTGGGTCAGAGATTTTTTTCAAATATTTTTTCATCTAAATACTCCCAAAATTAAAAGATTCAGCGCATTATACCAAACAATTATGAATAAGTTATAAATAATAAACTCTTGACTTCAAGTTTTTTGGGAAAAATCCTCATTCTTTTAAAATTTTATTTATTATTTATGATAATTATTTTCATTTAATCTTTTTAATGATAAGATTCTATCTCATTTTTAATCGCCTTAGATTGAAATTTTGAAATGAAGGAGTTTTTATGGATATAAAATCAAGTTTAAGTCTAGTAGGGCTTTTGGCACTTGCGGCAAACGCAAATGCACAGAGCCTAGAAGAAGCAATAAAGGGAATAGATGTCAGCGGATTTTTGCGTTATGAATACGAAGACAATCGTTTTAAGAATCCTCAATTTAACAAAGATGGCGAAAAAAGCGGCGATGTAGAGCATACTTGGCACGCAGAAGCAGAGTTTAAAATCCCTGCTTCAGAGAATATCGCACTTAATCTCGGAATTTATTATGAAAATTCTCAAAACACAAATCACGGCAAAGGCGTGGATTTAAACGAAGATGGCACAATAGAAAATTCGGAATCCTTTTTGGGTTATGGGCTAGGTTCTGGCAAAGATAATAGCTTTGGCGTAAGCACTTTTAATGCAGTGATTACGCCTGATTCCACAAGCACAAATATCACACTTGGCAAAATGCGCTTAGATACACCTCTAAATGATGTGGGAGAGGACAGAGGAACGGGGATTTTGTTTGTTAATAGTGATTTGCCTAGCGTTAGTTTAGTCGCAGGAGCATTTGACTCTTGGGCATTAGATGATTTTAAAGACGATTTACCGCAAGAAACAAGCATTACTAAACCGCTCTATCTGCTTGCGGGAATTGGGAATTGGGAGTTTGACTTTGGCAACGTAGAATCACAACTTTGGTATTTCCATATTGATGATATTGTGGATTCCGCATTCTTTTATCAGCTTGGATTCTATCAAGATTTCTTTCATTTAAGCGGACAATACGCCTACACACAAACACAAAGCTCTGGGGTGGCAACTCTCGTGCAAGCTTTGGGTGGAGCTTATAATAGAATGCAAACAAAAAGCGACTTTATCAGCCTTGAAGCCGGTGTAGATTTAGCAAAATTAGAGATTCCATTAGGTTTAAATCTTGGCTACATTACAAACACAAAAGATAATTTCGCAGTCTCTTTGGACGATGAGGGTGCATTGCAAATGGCGGGCGCGGTTTGGTTTGATAATTACGATGCCACAGGAGTGAATTTTTCTGCGATTGGGGGCGCAATCAACAAAAATACAGAAAAAGACTTAGATGTCTTTTATGCGTCTTTGTCTTATGATTTACTTGAGAATCTAAATATTGGAATAGATTATGTCAATGGCAAAAATAAAGTCAAAGATATTCCAAATCGCACTACAACAGACATTGACTTTTATGAAATTACACCAAATCTTACTTGGGGATACAATGAAAACTTAGAAATCTATACCTATTATGCGTTTTTAAAAACAGAGCGTAGCGGAAGTTATATTTCTCCAACAACAGATTCAGAAGATAGAAATCAATTCAAAGTAGAAATTGTTTATGCGTTTTAATGGTTAAATTTTAAGATTCTATGAACTATTCATAGAATCTTGTTTTGGAGGTTAAATGGAAACTTTTATTTTAGGAATTATTTTAGTTGGTGCGCTTTTATACTTTGGCTATAAACTTTACCCTAAGAAAGATAAAGGTTGTGGCTGCGGCTGTGGTGGTGGTTATTCAAAAAATCCTCGCAAACCGCAAGATAACGCATAATCGTCCTTATAGGCTAAAAAACGAATCCCACATCGTCCTTGCGTGCTATCTCCTTTGTCATTGTGAGCCGATTTATCGGCGTGGCAATTTATAATAAGAATCTCACTTGTTAAGATTCCATTACAAAGTTTTAGAAAATTTACAAAAATTATTATAAAATATCCTTTTACATCGCTAAAAACTATCAAATATCAAACTTGGACAAATCAATGAAAAAATACCCATTAGGAATCCTACTTTGCGCGACTTGCGATTCTGCCTTTGTGATTGGTGCGCTTTTAGCTAATATCAAGGCAAAATGTGCCGATAAGGTGGATATTTTCTATTTGATTCACGATGGTTTTAGTGAGAGCGACAAAAAAGCCTTAAAACAAATTGCGGGAACAAGCGAAGTTAAGTTTGAAACTTTTACAAAAGAGGATTTTATCACCAAACTCAACACCTATCGCAAAACACCCATAAATTTGCGCAATGATTCTTTTTTGAATCGTTGGACACATATGGTTTATGCTTGCTTTGAAGGCTTGAAATACCTACAAGAATGTGAATGCGTCATTTATTTGGATTTTGATATTTTGTTGCTCCACGAAATTGGACATTTGAAGCATTTAATGGGAGATTATGTATTAGCAGCCAATCGTGGCAAAAACAAGCTTAAAGCAAGCCTGCCTTCTGCACCGCAAGAGTTTGCGAATCTTGAAATATATAGAACAGGAATCATTGTTTTTAATGATACTTTAGAAAGCCCGCTAGAATGTTATGATTTTATTTATTCCCAAAGTGCAAAACACGCACTAAACGACCAAGCTATTTTTTCTTTGTTGATTTTTGAAAAAAAATTAAAAACTAAAGTGCTAGATAATCGTTATTGTGGAAGTGTGCTGTGGCGCAAGAATCAAAATCCTATTCTCATTCACGCATATGGTTCAAAGAATCGCTTTTGGAATAATCGCCTTTGCAACCAAATCTGGCAAGAATGGAATCTGTATTACAAGCAATGGCTAGATGCAAGCGGAAGTCCAAACACAAAGGGATTCATTACTAACACAACTTATGACTATGAGAGAATTTGTTATCATCTCTCCTACAAACTAGGCTATGCAATCATTCAAAACTATAAAACCCTTTGGGGTTGCTTAAAATTGCCTTTTATTCTTGCTTTTATTGCTTTGAAACACAGGCAAGAAGCAAGATTTTATGCGCACATCATTGCTAAATCCCCCCATTTAAAACTCCCTCCTTTGAAATCTTATGATGACTATAAAAGCGCAATCTACGAAAAGCAAACTTTCTCTTATCGTTTGGGTGCAAGCTTAATTCAAGCCTGCAAAACAATCCACAAAGGCGGAATGATAGAATTTTATAAACAAGCCAAAAAACTACAAAAAGAATCGCGGGAAAAGAATGCGCCTAAAATCCTTTCTTAGTCTAGCATTTTTTGTCTTTTTGCTTTGTGTTTTGCTTCGGCTTTATTATCCTTTTGTGCTTAGTGCCTATCCACAATATTTTTACAATCAAGCCCCTTTGCTCAACACGCACGATGGCTATTTCTACGCACAAGGCGCAAAAGAACTCTTAAAACTTTATCAAGAATTTCAGCAATCTTTTGCTTTGGAGTTTGGGCAATCTCCTATTTGGCATCTTCCAAATTTTTTGCAAGATTTTTTTACTCTTTCTATCTCCTCTCATCTGCCCCTTTATAAATCCACAAGCGAGATTCTTTCTATCTTAACCGCATTCCTCACCCTTTGTCTTCCCTTTAATTTGGAGCAAGTCTTATTCATTCTCCCTGCAATCTTTGGAAGTTTGATTGTTTTTCCCCTTATGGCTTTGACCCGCAACTTCGGAGCAATTCCCTGTGCATTAAGCGGATTTTTAAGCGCAATGAGTGTGAGTTATTATAATCGCACAATGTTTGGTTATTATGATACAGATATGCTTGTCATTGTTTTAGGTTTGAGTATTGGGGTGATAATCCTACGCACTCTTAGAACACAAAAAGCATTAGATTTTGCGATTCTATTTTCTTTGAGTGCTTTTTCCCTTTTGTATTATTCCCATTTACGCTATGTTTTATTGGGTTATCTTTTAATTTTATTATGTTTTTTCTTGAAAGACTTATACAACAAATCGTCAAAAGAATCCCCAATGCAATGGATTATTTTAGGTTTATTTTTCATATTAACTTTAGTGATTTTTTTTCCAAAATTCACTTGGGTTTGGATATTTTTAGGATTCTTTTTAGGGTTTTTCTTGGATATTTTACATAAAACCTTTCCAATCCATAAAATTTTATTTTTTCTTTACTTTTTATGTAATCTAAGCCTTTTGCTGTGGAAATTATTACCCAATTTCTTACAGAGCCATTATTTAAGTGATTATCTTGCCGACACCACAAATATAGGATTGCATTATTTAAATGTTTTGGATTCCATTGCGGAGGTTTCAAATATTGATTTTAGCGAGTTTGCTTATCGCATCAGCGGTGGAATCTTTTGGTTTATTTTGGCAATTTTAGGTTATTTTGGATTGATTTTTAAGGACAAAAGATTCACCCTTTTTCTACCCTTTTTGGCTCTAGGTTGTTTTGCTCTTGTGCAAGGCTTGCGTTTTAGCTTTTATGCTGTGCCAATCTCTGCGCTTGGAATGGGATTTTTGTTTTTTAAGATTCAAACAATTTTAGTGAGTTTTCAAAACAGAATCCTAAAATCTATTTTGCTTGCTTGTTTGGTTTTGCTTGTGATTGCACCGCATTTGTGGCATATTAGAAATTATGTCGTTGCACCAATTTTGGAAGCAAGCGAAGCAGAGATTCTGCTCTCTATCCCTGCCAAAAAGGGAGACTTTGCGCTCACTTGGTGGGACTATGGCTATTATGTGCATTACTTTAGTGATTTGCAAACCTTTGTAGATGGAGGAAGGCATTCAGGAATACAAAATTTTCCTATTAGCCTTGCGCTTAGCACAAATGAAGAGAGAATAAGCTACAATCTAGCCAAAATGCTTTTAACAGGCGAGACTTTGGAATCTCATTTTCAAACATTTGGGATTCCAAAAACATTAGAAAACCTTAAAAACAAACAAAAATGGGAGTATTCTCCTCACGCACTTTATTTCATTTTGCCTTGGAGAATGCTTGAGATTTTCCCCAATGTTATGCGCTTTTCTCAAGTGGATTTAAGTAATGGAAAGCCTCAAAAACTTGATTTTTTTGCACTTTCTCTTGAAGTAACAAAGGATAGGATTTATTTCAAAAACAATATTGCCTTAAATCCAAACACAGGCGAAGTTACTACACAAGACTTACATTTTAGGATTTTTAAAAGCATAGATTTAAAGCAGCATACAACACAAATCTTTGATACACAAAGCTCACTTGTAGCTATCCTTTTACCCAATGGAAAAACTCTACTTTGTGCGAAATCTTATTTGGAAAGTTTTTATTTTAAAGGTTTATTTTTTGAAAACTTGGATAAAAATTTATTCCAAAAAGTGCTAAAAAATGACAAAATAACCATTTACAAATTATTATAAAGGATTCGTATGGAGCTTACGCATTTAGATAAACGACAAAATCCCAAAATGGTTGATGTCTCGGCAAAAGATTCCACACACAGAGAAGCAATCGCAAGGGGCAAAATCACAATGAACTATGAAGCCTTTTGCGCAATTAAAGAACAAAAGGTAAAAAAAGGTGCAGTATTGCAAACAGCAATCATTGCAGCAATTATGGGTGCGAAACGCACAAGTGAGCTGATTCCTATGTGCCACCCACTATTCTTAACAAGTGTTAAATGTGAAATAATAGAAATCGCAAATGAAAATGCGTTTATTTTAGAGGTGCGGGTAAAAACCTATGGACAAACAGGTGTAGAAATGGAAGCCCTAATGGGTGTTAATATCGGTCTCCTTACGATTTATGATATGGTTAAGGCAATAGATAAAACAATGGTTTTAAGCGAGATTTATTTGGTAGAAAAAAGCGGAGGAAAAAGCGGACATTTTGTGCGGCAATGAATCCCAATGAATTTTATCTTTTTGCTGGGATTATGTTCTACTACTTCGTTAGTCTTACTTCTTAAGTATATGGATAAAACTCACAATAATTAAAGAAATACAACCTTTTGCCTTGTATCATTTAGTAACGCGCCAACAAGAACAATCCAGTCAAATTTACCCCAAAAATAAAAACTTTAAGCCTTATTTTGATACCTTTATAAATCATAATTTAATTTTTGGAGGAAATATGAAAAAGAATATTGTCTTTTTTGAAGCAGTAGGCGGTAGTGACAAAGGTGCAGATGGACACAGAAAAGACACAATGCCAATGGTAGATGCCCTTAAAGCAAAGGGTTGGGATGCAGAAGTTGTGCAACTTACAGATGAAGCGTTACGCGATTCTACAAAAAGAGAGGAAATCTACAAAAAAGTGCGTGATACTGCTGATGGCTATGTTTCTCGTGTAAATCCCGGAAATTTAAAAGAAGAAAAACTTTATTTTGATGTTTTACGCAAACTTTGTGCTGACGGACTTGTGGGTATGCCTCACCCTGACGCAATGATTGGTTATGGCGCAAAAGACGCTTTGACAAAATTAGCAGATACTCCTTTAGTGCCTAGTGATACTTATGCGTATTATGACCCAGCAGAAGCAAAAAGAATCGGGGTAACCTTTAGCGATAAGCACGATTTTAAGAAAACCTTTCCTAAAACTCTAGCAAAAGGCGAAAGAGTTTTAAAGCAAAATCGCGGTTCAACAGGTGAAGGAATTTGGCGCGTGAGACTAGAATCTAGCAGTGATTATAATAAAGTAGAATCCCTCCCATTAGATACAAAAATCATCTGCACAGAGGCAAAAGACAATCACACTGAAGAGCGCAAATTAGGTGAATTTATGGATTTCTGCGAACATTATTTAGTCGGTGACAATGGTATGCTTGTGGATATGACTTTCTTACCACGTATTAAAGAAGGAGAGATTAGAATCCTTATGCTTTACAAAACTCCTGTTTATGTTGTACATAAAAAACCAGCCGAAGGAGGCGACGCGTTTAGTGCAACTCTCTTTAGCGGTGCAAAATATCGCTACGATGAGCCAAAAGATTGGCAAACATTGGTAGATTGGTTCTTAGGACAACTTCCACAAATTAAAAGCAAGTTAGGCAATTACGACTTACCACTCATTTGGACAGCAGATTTTATCTTAGACACAGACGAAAAAGGTGCTGACCGCTATATTTTAGGTGAAATCAACTGCTCTTGTGTAGGCTTTACAAGCCCAGAAGATTTTATGGCAAAAATTGCGGTAATGGTAGGAGATAATATCGTAGAAATCGTAAGCGAAAAGAAAGCTTAATCTACTTTTTACCTTTAGCATTTGGAATCTTTAGGATTCTAAGTGCTAGCCATTCTTTCTTGACGAATCCATTAGAGATTCTAAATCACTTCATCTAAAAGAATCCCTAAAAAACAAGGTTGATTTTTCGCTTTAATTCTACTAAAATTCTCAAAACTCCATTTTAAGAAGAAAAAATGTTTGCTGGAATAGAATCTCAACTTTATAGCCTTTTGCTTATTGCTATTACAATTATTGCCGTCCTTAATCCTTTTGGCAATCTCCCGCAATTCATTTCTATGACTGATGATTTAGATACTGCGATTCGTCAAAGCCTCTTCCGCAATATTCTCTATGTCGCCTTTGTAATTGTAATTTTATTTTTACTTGTCGGTCCTTTTATTATGACTTTTTTATTTAAAATAGACTTGAATCACTTGCGTATCGCAGGGGGGCTTCTTTTGATTTTGGTAAGCACGAAAGGATTGTTATCTCCCACTCACAAAGAAATGCAACAACACGAAGGCTTAAGCAAAAGTGAATTACTCAATCAAAGCATTGTGCCGATGGCGTTTCCTATGCTTGTAGGTCCAGGGACGCTTTCTACGGTGGTTGTTTTATCAGAAGAAAAGGGGTTAATACTAACAATTTTTGCGGTAGTTGCGGCTTTTGCCTTTATGCTTGGGCTTTTTCATTTTGCGGCTAGCATTGAACGCATATTGGGCAAACTTGTATTACATGTTCTTTCGCGCATTGCACTTGTTTTTATTATGGCGATGGGTGTCAAAATGATTCTCATCGGATTAAAAGCTGTATTTTAAAATGGAATCACACGAGCTATTTTCCACACTCTTTAATGCCTTAAATGCAAAAAACGCACAAGAAAAATGTATGCTAACTCAAGAAATTTGGCAAAACTTTCCAAATTTTCACTTAGAACATCAGCAAGCTATTTTGTCGCTAGGGATTCCGACTTTTGCACATTTTTGTCAAATCATTCCACCCTATAAAGTTCCGCAAGGCAAGTATCTCAAAACAGATTTAAATGTCGCACATCTTTTGCATTCCCTTGCGCACATTGAATTTTCTGCGATTGATTTAGCACTAGATTGCGCCTATTGCTTTAGAAATCTACCACTTACATTTTATCGTGATTGGGTGGAAGTTGCCAACGAGGAAGTGAAGCACTTTTTGGCACTCAATGCACTTTTAGAGACTCTAGGCTTCCGATATGGAGACTTTGGTGTGCATACTTTACTCTTTGATTCTATGAAAAATTGCAATGTTTTATTGGATAGAATCGCGCTCATTCCACGCGGAATGGAAGCCGTGGGCTTAGATGTCAATCCTTTTTTATGTGCCAAAGTTCAAAGTAGTAATCACACTATCAAAAAGGAGCTTTTAGGAGCTTTAGAGATGATTTTACAAGATGAAATTTCGCACGTTTTTAAGGGAAATGTGTGGTTTCATTTCGCGTGCGAACAAGAAAGAATTGCCCCACAACAAAGAGCTTTAAAATACTTTGAGATTCTTAAAAATTATCATTTTTCTTTCCCCAAAGCCAACGCGCAATTTAACATTAATGCGCGTTTGCAAGCAGGCTTTAGTGCAGAGGAAATCAAAATGCTAGAAAATGAAATTTTCCTCTCACAAAATCCGAAATAAACTTTATGCTTCGCCTTTGCAATAGAATTTGTCCTTGCAAAATGAGTAACATTCGTGGCGTGCGTGTAAAGCACTCACCCACAAAGCACAAATCTACCCTTTAGAATCTTGCAGTAGAATCTTATTGATAAATTAAGCTTATAGGCTATTTTGGCTTACGATGACTCCAAATCATCTGCCGACATTACTGCACTTCACAATAACGCAATAAAGAATCTTTGCAAACAAGCATTATTCAATATAATGCGCACCGACTGAAAAATCTCTCTTAAGTGCAGATTCTATAATGTTCTTAGCGGTAAGCAAACGCAAGCGCAAAAGTCTTCCCACTCCACTTTGTAACATTACTTCCACTCCACCTAGAGCTTCATTTAAACCAGATTTCTTGCGAATAATACCTACTTTGTGCCACATTAAATGACGCAAAATCGCTTTGAGATTCTCGTCTTGTTCTTTTTGTAATACTTGCGAATGCAAAGGAAATTCCCTCAATTTAGAATCTTGGATTCTATTTCCTGCCCCATAACTTCCTAAAATCTCTTTGGCACTGCGTCTTGAAAACACCAAGCCCTCTAGCAAAGAATTAGACGCTAAACGATTCGCCCCATGCACACCCGTGCAAGCGCATTCCCCCATAGCATAAAGATTTTGCATACCGATAACCCGCCCTATATTGTCCGTCTCAATCCCTCCCATACAATAATGAAATGCAGGAGAAATCGGGATTTTATCCTTTGGCAATTCATATCCAAGTGCGCTTAAGTTGCGTGCGATATTAGGAAAACGTTCATAAAAAAACTCTTTAGAAAATGGACTTAAATCCAAATAAACTTCCTTTTGCTCTTGTGGAGCGTTTGGATTTCTTTCTTGCAACTTCATCTTATAGTCAAAAATACTGCGCGCGACTTTATCACGCGGGGCTAGCTCACCTGAAGAATCATAATCAAACAAAAAGCGATTCCCCCAAAAATCCACAACCCTAGCCCCCTCGCCTCGCAAAGCTTCACTCAAAAGCATTTTGCGCGCACGGGGAGTTTTCACAAACACGGTGGGGTGAAATTGCAACATTTCCATATCTTTAAGTTTTAAACTATTCTCTAAAATCATTCCATGCAGTTCGCTAGAAATCGTATAAGCATTCGTGTGATATTCAAAAAGCGCACCTACTCCTCCGCTTGCCAAAATTACATGTTTGGCATAAAGATTATAACTTCCGCGCTTAGTTAGCACACTCACACCATAGCAATGATTTCCCTCAATGAGCAATTCCGTAACGGCTGCATTTTTCCACAATGTATGGGAAACTTGTGCTATCAAATGCGAATGCAAAACCCTGCCTGTGCAATCTCCTCCCGCGTGGATAATCCGTGAAGTGCTATGGGCTGCTTCTTTGGTGAAGAGTAAATCGCCTTTTTCGTCCCTGTCAAAAGGAGTTTGACGCTCAATCAAATCCTCTAATACCTCCAAACTTTCCTCACTTAATGTCTTAACTGCCTTTTCATCACACATTCCCGCACCAGCGTTTAGTGTATCTTCTATATGCAAAGGAATATCATTGATATCCTTTGCCACTGCGATTCCACCTTGCGCATAAAAAGTATTGCATTCCCAAGGTTGCTCTTTACAAAGAATTAAAACTTTTAGATTTTTAGGTAGATTCAAAGACGCATACAATCCTGCAACACCAGCCCCTACGATAATCACATCAAAATTAAACATTTCTAAATCCTTATTTTAACTCTTGAAATTCTAATTGTGCATAAATTCTGTTCTCTTTTTGGCTTGTTTTGCTTTTTGGATTGTAAGGGTCATCTTTAAATCCACAACCCACACTTAAAAAACTAAGACAAAAAATCTGTGCTATAATTAAAAAATGAAAAATGTATCGGAAGTCTTGTCTCATCTCTTTAGCACTCCTTGCTATCAAAAATATTACGAAGTCAGCCAACTTAATCAGTTTATTCGCTTGCTTCCTCTTAGCATCAAAAGCGGAATTGCTTTTGGCTATATCAAGAATGACATTTTATTTTTGGCACTCAAACACCCAGCTTTTAAACAAGAATTTTATCATAAAATCTCCCTTCTTAAACAGCTCTTAAAAACTTATCAAAAGGAAAAATCCCATCTTACTAATGTGCAAGACATTAAATGCTTTGTAACCTATAATGCTTACCACAAAGAAGTAGAATTTCGGCAAGAAAATGAAGTCGCGCAGTGCTATGGAGAACTTGCTCACGGAAATTTCATTAATTACGCAAAAGATACCGAAATCTTTGAAATCTTTGAAAATATCCGCCAAGTAATTCTACAAAATCAAAATAAATTTTTGTAAGATTTTTATGGAATCCAAAGAGACAACAATCAAGCCCAAACCGCTCTCCAACAATCTTTTGGAGGTTTTAAAAAAGATTCCAAACCAAAGTGGAGTTTATCATTATTTTGATAGTGAGGGACGATTGCTTTATGTAGGAAAAGCAAAGAATCTTAAAAATCGCGTAAAAAGCTATTTTCGTTTCACTCCTACTCTATCTCCCGCACCCAATTTGAGTGCGCGCATTGCACAAATGGTGCAACAAATCGCGATGATACGTTATCTCATCGTAGAAAATGAAAATGACGCTTTGATTTTGGAAAATTCACTGATTAAACAACTCAAACCAAAATACAATATTCTTTTGCGTGATGATAAAACCTATCCTTACCTATGCATCAATTCGCAAGAGGATTTCCCCCGCATTATTCTAACAAGAAAAGTTTTGAAAATGCAGGGTTTGCGCTATTTTGGACCTTACTCTAGCGGAGCACGTGATTTACTAGAAAGCCTTTATGAGGTTTTTCCGCTTGTGCAAAAAGAATCTTGCAAGCAAGGTAAAAAAGCTTGTCTCTTTTATCAAATCAAAAGATGTCTTGCACCTTGCGAGGGGCGCATAAATGTAGAATCTTATCATCAAATCTTGCAAAACGCACTTCATTGCATAGAAAATCCCAAAAAAATCCTTGCAAAATTAGAAGAAAAAATGCTGTTTTTATCCAATAATTTGCGTTTTGAAGAAGCTAGAATCTTGCGGGATAGAATCACAAAGATTCAGCAGTTAAACCCTATTTCCTCTGTTGATTTTGCACGATTGGAAGATTTAGATGTGTTTGCTCTTGTTTGTGAAGAAAAACGTGCTGCTTTAGTCAAACTCTTTATGCGCAGTGGCAAGATTGTTTCTAGCGCAACACAAATTATCAAAAGTGAAATTGGTTTTGAGGAAAGTGCAATCTACAAACAAGCAGTGCTAAATTATTACAGCAAGGATTTACCTTTGAAACCAAAGCAAATCTTGATTCCTTTTGATTTGGGAGAAATTGCAAAAGAACTAGAAAATTTCTTGCGACAAAATCTTGGCAAAAAGATTCCTTTGTATTATCCAAAAAGCGGAGAGAAAAAGCGATTGTGCGAACTTGCTTTGCAAAATGGTAAAGAGATTTTGCGTTTGCAAAAAGACGAGGAGGAGGAAGTGCTCGGCGAGATTAAAAAACTCTTTTGCTTACAAAATGTTCCTTTCCGTTTTGAAGTTTTTGACACTTCACATCATACAGGTGCGCAATGCGTTGGGGCGATGATTGTCTATGAAAATGGGGCATTCTGCAAGGAATCTTATCGGCAGTATTTGTTAGAAGGCACAGACGAGTATTCCCAAATGCGTGAAATGCTAGAGCGTAGAATCTCGGATTTTAGCAAAGAATCCCCACCGGATTTATGGGTGCTAGATGGGGGAGCGGGGCAAATCAACTTAGCTAGAACCTTGCTTGATAGTGCGGGGGTAAATTTGGAAGTCATCGGAATCGCAAAAGAAAAAGTGGATAGCAAGGCTTACCGCGCTAAAGGAAGTGCAAGGGATATTCTACGTGATGAAGTCCTGCAAGATTATCGCCTCGCCCCTAGCGATAAGCGTTTGCAATTCATTCAAAAACTGCGCGATGAAGCCCATCGTTTTGCAATTACTTTCCATCAAAAACGAAAACGAAAAACAATGCAACAATCAAAAATTTTGGAAATCAAAGGGATTGGCAAAGCAACACAAAATAAACTTTTGTCTTATTTTGGGAGTTTTGAGGGAATTTATCGTGCCAATTTAGAGGAGCTAACAAAAGTGCTACCACCAACTTTAGCACAAGCAGTTTTTCAAACATTGCATTTGAAATAATAATCTTATTAAGAGAAGTTACAACCTAATCACGCACTTTAGATACATTCTTATCTCTTGTATTTCTCTTTTAACTTACGCACTTTGCGGATAAAGGTGAGAAATCCCCCCCCCCACCGCAGAGATAGAAGTAAGGAATGCTTCTCCTAATTGGTAAGAGAAATAATTTTTGATTTTTAAGGCTTGCTTGTAGTCAGGATAGGATTCTAAAGGGGGAAGCTTTAAGCAAGGGTTGTTTGTGATTTTTTCTTGATATTGTTTTTGTTTGTTTTTGTGTTTTAGTATTGTCCATAGAATCTTAAAAGGGAGTTTTGAGATTCCAAAGAAAGATTTAGAATCTTTAAGGAGGATTTGTCCTAATTGGTAGCTAAGATGGTTTTTGATTCTGTCTTTTGCTGTGCCAAAGAGGAGAGATTCTAAGCGGGCAATACGATGTTTATTTATATTTTCTATTTCCATTTTGGAAGCAAGGTTGCCCATATCTTTTCTTAAATGCCAAATAGAAGTCTGCATATAACTTGATTGCTTATAGTTTGTATTAAATAACTGCAAATTAACAATCTTTGCAGATGTTTTAGCTAAAAGTCGTTTGGTTTCTATTTGCTCTAAAGGCAAAAACAAATGCGTAGGAGAACCCCCAAAAGTATCCCAATGCACGTATTCTAGCGATTCTAATACGCGTTCTAGTTTAACAAAATCCTGTGAATAATTCGCTTCCGCATAAATCATTGGACGATTTCTCATAATCAACTCTCTTGCGCCTTGAAGCACACGTGATTCCATTCCTTCTACATCAATCTTAATACAAGAAATTTTCTCTTGCACTTTTAGGCTATCCAAAGTCTTAACGACAATCCCAGCCCCACTTTCCCCTGCGCCACTACTTAGGGACATTCCGCCAAAATTACTTGGAATTTCTTTAGCAAAGTGCATTATCCCCTCGCAATCAGACAATCCAAACTCATTGACTTGAATTTTGTTTTCAAATTCATTCAATGCAATACTTTCTTTAGCTATTTTAGACATTTTCGGATTTGCTTCAAAAGCAATCACTCTCAAGCCATTTGCCGCAAGAAACAAAGAATGGTTACCGATATTCATTCCAATATCTAGCACAAAAGAATCTTTAGGAATTCTTAAAAGCATTGCCTGGAGCATTATATTCATAAGGTTCTTTTTGTCTGCTCACATATCCTTGAATGAAATCTGTTTTATAAAAAGGCACATACATTTGATAGCAGATACCCTCTGTCTTTAGGTTTAAAGTGATGATATGTTCTTGCTGCATTTTTATCCTTTTTTAATATGTCCCATAAACTCTTCACGCGTTCTATGGTCGCTTTTAAATAATCCTCGAATCGCACTTGTCAGCATTATGCTATTCTGCTTTTCCACACCGCGCATTACCATACACATATGTTTTGCCTCTGCAACCACTATTACACCTTTGGGCTGCAAGACTTCCATTAAGGTATCTGCAATTTGTGAAGTCATTTTCTCTTGAATCTGCAACCGCCTAGAATACACCTCCACCAAACGCGCTAACTTTGAGATTCCAACAACTTTGGAATCTGGGATATAACCAATAGAAATTTTGCCAAAAAAGGGCAATAAATGGTGCTCACACACAGAATAAAATTCTATATTTTTAAGCACCACCATTTCATCACAAGCCCCCTCTGTGAATACTCTACCTAGAATCTCCTTTGGGTCGCTTTTATATCCACTATATAAATGTTCCCAGCTTTTCACCACGCGCTTTGGTGTCTCTAATAGTCCCTCGCGATTCCTATCCTCGCCGATATAATCAAAAATACAGCGGATTATTTCCTGTAAATCTTGTTGCATAGGATTCCTTATTGTCTTAATAATGCTTGAATGCGATTCTCAATGCTTGGGTGTGTGCTAAAAAGCTCGTTTGCGCTAAAAATATAAAGCGCAGAACGCGTAGGATTTGTATCACTTTGTGAAAAATCTGATTGTGCATAATTTCCACTAATTTTCTGCAATGCTTTAATCATAGGCTTATTATCACCCATTAAATACGCCGCTCCAGAATCCGCCATATATTCCCTAGAACGACTTAAAAACATCTGCAAAACAAGCGTAAGCAAGGGTAAAACAAATTGCAAAATTAGCAGAATTGCTCTTGCAAGATTCGCGCCTTTTTCCCTAGAATTTCCCAAAAATAAATACACTGCATAATTCACGACAAGTAGCATAATATTACTTAAAACGCCAACCATTAAAGTTAAGCGAATGTCTCCGTGCCGAATATGGCTTAACTCGTGTGCCATCACTGCTTTTAACTCCTCGCGCGTAAGATTCCTTACTAGAGTCGTTGTTACCGCAATGAGAGAATTATCTGCATTCCAACCACTTGCAAACGCGTTCATAAAAGGTGCTTCCATAAGAAATAATTTAGGGCGAAACGAAAGATTTGCCACCTCTACTAGCTCATCTAAGATTCTGCTCATTTCTCGCTCTTGTGCGTTCGATTCCTTGCCATACAGAATCTCTTTGTATTCGTTTCCACTAAGCAAAATACGTTTAAAATTACGAATTACAAACAAAACAACCAAAGCAGCAATGACTAACAAAACGCAAGTAACTATGGGAAATTCCCTGAAAGTTAAAAGCCTATAAATTCCTTCACTGAAATTTGACGCGTTCATACGCACAATATCCACGAGTAAGCCAATAAAAACAAAAATCAGTAAATAAAGAGCAATCACACATTTTGTTTTAAATTGATTTTCTTTGATGATTTTATCAAACATTTGATTCCTTGTAATAATTTTTCAATCGCCAAATAAAATTTCATTTTCGCAAGATTCCAACTCCTCTTTTGTCTCTTCTATAATCTCACGATGTGCGATTTCTCGTAATAAATTCGTAGCATACGCTCCTTTGGGCAAGAAAAAATTCATCTCCCCTTGTGCTTCTTGTTCTTTATAATAAAAGCTTAAATTTTCCGGGAAAATCCACGCATAACGTCTCTGACCTACACTTTTAATTCTAGAATCCAAAAATTTAGATTCCAAAAATCCCGCTTCCTTTTCACTTGCTTTTGCTTTTTTGCCACTTAAAAGTCCTGTAATTGCAGTTTCCTTACGCATAAAACGTCCCGATTCTGCAATTAAATCACTTGTTTCATCTAAAATAAAATTTTTCCCAAAAGGATAATGGCACAAAAAATCGCCATAAAATATTTTAAAAAAATGGGGCTGTTTTTGAAGCATTTTACAATAAGCAATATCGTGAAACTCCAATGGAATCTCATCGCAAGAAAGATAAAACTTCAATGCCTTAGATAGTAAATTTGGAGCGGTAGTCGCAATCAGATGAGAAATATCAATACGCAAAGAAAGCCATTGATTAAAAAGATAACTTTGGTAAGCACTAATAAGAAAGTTTTGTATTTTTTTATTGCGAATCTTGCGCTTTCCCTCTATTATTTCCAAACCTAGCCGATAATTATCACTCTCTTTTCCAAAACGTTGATAACTGAAGTAGTTTGGGATTCCAACCTGCGCCACTCTACTGCATACTTCTAGGATTTTTTGCGCATTAAAAGAATTAAGTTTTTTGAGGCGAATGAAAAATTGATTCCCTTTTAAATGTCCAAGTTTTATTTTGTTGTTGTGATAAGTTGCACTTAAAATTTTAATGTTTGAATGGCTGAAAGATTCTATTTTAGGTGCTGCCAAATGTCTAGGTAAGCTAATATATTGAATGCTCAAAGCATTTTTATCTTTTAGTCCTGCATAGCCTATTTCACTTTCTTTAATGCCTAAATGCGCAGAAAGAATCTTTAACATTTCAAAAGTCGTTAGGGATTTTTTGCGTATTTTCAAAATCAAATGCGCACCCTCTCCACCAAAGGAATAGAGAGGGATTTCTTCTACGACAAAATCACGAGGGCTTTGCTTAAAATAAAATCCAATTGGAGAATGCGTAGAAGCAAAAGAAAGATTCATAATAACTTATGCAATTGCGAATCTAATGGCAACCACAACTACCGCAACATCCACCTTCGCTATGATGATGCTCTTGATGATGCAAGCCACAAGTTAATTCTTTTTCCGTTGCTTCACGAGAATCCAAAATCGTAACAACAAAATGCAACTCCTTGCCTGCTAAGGGGTGATTATAATCTATAATTACCATTTCATCGTTGAAATCTTTTACAATCACTTGAGCTGTTTCACCATTTTCACCTTGACCAAATAAAGTCATTCCTTGTTGCAAATCAATCCCAACAAATTGGTCTCTTGGAACTTCTTGGACATAATTAGAAAAATACTCGCCATAAGCATTGGCTGGAGCAACAATCACTTCTTGTTTGTCGCCAACAGACATTTGAGCAATTGCTTCCTCTAATCCCTTGATAATTTCTCCTGCACCCATAATAAATTCCAATGGCTTACCACCAATATTGGAATCTAAAACACTATCTGTCCCATTTTCTTTTACTTCATATTCAATACTAACAACCTGATTATTTTCTATCATTTTTTCTCCTGATTTTTAGATAAATTGGATTATTTTAGAAGTTTTTTAGCTTCTTTGGCTTCACTAGAATTTGGATAAAGAGAAATGAGTGTCTCTAAAAAACGTTTCGCATTTTCTTTTTCCTTGATTGCATTAAATGATTTTGCGCTATTCAACATTAAACGAGGCATATAATCTGCTTTATCATAGCGCGTAGCACTTGTTTTATAGTAATAAATTGCGTCCTCATACCGCTTTTGTGCAAAGGCAACTTCCCCCAGCAGATAATTTCCACGCGCAGGTTTGTAATTGCCTTTAATAGCAAATTGCAAATATTCCTCGGCTGATTCATAATCTTTGCTTTTGACAAACTCTTCACCCTCTTTGAAAACTTCCGACAATTTTTTATTTTTTAAATCTGTTTTAGATTCTTTATTTTCTTGAGGTTTAGTTTCTTTTGTGTCCTTTTGAATTTGTTCGGATTTGGGCTTTTGCTCCTTAACACTTATTTCAGAATTTTGTGCTTTGGTTGCATTATTTTCTTGAATATTTTCTGTTTCCAAAGGCTTTACTTGCGTGCTATTACTTTCCAAATTTGCAATCACTGCATTGATTTTTGCATTCGTTGTAGCCACTTCTTTGGAATCTTCTGAAGCTTCCTTTAATGCCTCTTTGGGTGTAGAACGACCGACTTGGGATTCCTTGACTGAATTATTTTTTTCTAAAGCAGCAATTTGTCCTTTTAATGCGTCAATTTCGTTTTGCATTTGCGTATTTGTCTTTTGAATCAAAGCACCCAATGCAGAAATACTATTTTTTAATTTATCAATATTTTCATTTTGCAATGCAAAATTAGAATCCACGTGCTTTTTAATATCCATAGATGTGGCATTGCTTTCACCTTGAACTAAAGCAATTTTACCAGTAAGATTCTGTATTCTTTGTATTTGCCCTTCAAAAATACTTTTTAAGCCCTCTTGAGATTCTTCTACCACCTGAACTCTATTAGAAAGATTAAAAAGTTTTTCATTAATGATTTGAGATTCGCTCTTTGGTGATGTGCTACCACCAGCATTAAAAGCTGATGGTTCTTGCCCGAGCAACAAACTTGCAAGAAATAAGCTTGAGGCAATTAATTTTTGCAACATAAGACCCTATGGCAACATTTTAAAAGTTACTTTTCTATTTTCAGCCCAGCACTCTCTTGTTTTAGCGGTGCAAGTCGGCTTACTTTCGCCATAACTTACAAGTGTAGTTTTGCTTGCTTCAACTCCTTGAGAAACTAGTGCATTTTTCACAGCAACTGCTCTTTTAAGTCCTAACGCATAATTGTATTCATCAGTTCCCCATTCGTCTGTATTTCCTTCAACTCTAACACTCAATGTTCCTGCTGAAATAGAAGTTAATATTTTAGCATCTCTTTCTACCACTGCTTGCATATCTGGACGTATTGTGAATTGATCAAAATTGAAAAACACATTTCTCAAGCCATCTTCTACATAGTTAATTCTCTCTTCAAGATTTACAAAATTGTCTCTATTGTAATCATAGCCACTTCCATCACTTCCATAATATCTGCCATTCTGAACATTCGCGTCAGATTCTACATTGCTTTTGTTGCTACAACCCGTTACCAATAATGCGGCTGCTAATGAGCCTAAAACTAGAAATTTTTTCATTTCTGCTCCCTGATTTTAATTAAAAACGCAAAATTATACCAAAAAAAATGTAATTTAATATAAAACTTTTCTTTACCAATCCATAGATTGAATCGTGCTGCCACTTAGTGGGAAAAGTAAAGTCTTATTGTAATTTAAACGGATAATGCCCAATGCGCTTTGATTTCCTTCGTGTTTGATATACATAATTGTTTCGCCATCTTTAGAAAAACGTGGCAACTGATTCACTCCATTTGCGCTTAAACGACGAATAAAATCGCTTTTTGTAGAAACTAAATAGAGATTAAAAGTATTGCGGTTAAACTCATCACTTGTTTCGCGACTAGAATAAACAATGTAATTACCATACGCACTTGCTGCATTATTATTGCGTCCATGATAAACCATTTGCTCTACTGCTCCGCTCACCTCTCCGCTAAGTGGAATCGCAAAAACATTGGGGTAACCCAATCTGTCAGAAATAAACATCACCCGTTTTTCATCTTCTATGAAATTTCCACTCACATCAATACCGCTGTATTTCGTAAGCTTGGTAATTTGTTTGCTTGGCACATCATAAAGAAAAATATCCGCTTGTTCGTCTGGAGCCATTGTGAGAAGCAATTTAGTAGAATCGCTACTAACATCTGAAGCAACCAACATACCATTGCTTTCTAAAATTTTATGATTTTGTCCATTAGTTAAATCAAATTTAAAAAGTGTAGGCTTATCTAGGTATTTTGTGTAATAAAAAGCAGTTTGTGATTCATTTGCCCATTTAGGAAAAATATTTAATCCTCCGCTAATTAATTGTTTCTTGTAGGTAAGCGTGTAATCACTAGTTAGAATCTCACTTTCTCCGGGCTTAGTATAATGCGACAAAATCACCATTCTTTCCATCCAATCTACTTTTGGAGCTTTAATGTAGTCATTAATATCAATCGCCATTTTATGCGCCAAAAAAGGATAAGATTCTGCATTTGCACTTCTGTATTCTTTACTTAGAGCCAACAAACCTGTATTTGCGTCATAAAGTTGTAATCTTGCCTCCAAATTTTCTTTAGTTATTTCTGCATTTACGCGCGCAATGAGGTCAATTTTGCTTTTACGATATTCGTCAAAATTAAGCACCATTGCACTAGAAACAACTTCTGGGGATTCCTGTGTGGCAAAATGTCCCGTAACCTTTAAATCCGCAATCAACATTTTAAAGATTCTTTGACTATATTCCCTTTGCGAATAATCCTTGCCTGTATTTTGAACTAAAATATTAGGGAGATTCCCAAACTTCTTTACAACTTCTAGTGTTGCATCAATCGGTTCTGCAAACGCAAAACTGATACAAAACAATAAAAGATAGATTTTTTTCATCTTACACCTCGGTTTTAAAAGTTACCATTATTTTGGTTTGAGCTCCACCTTCAAAGCGTGGAAATTCTTGCGTGCGCATTATATCCAAAAACTCTTGCAATGCTTTATCAAAATCTAAATTCCCAGATAATTGAATAATAGAATAAGAAAATTGCCCTAGCGAATTAATGGTGATTTGCACTTCTGCCTTATGCTCTTGCAAAGTGCGAATGGGATTCCAATTCTGTGCCAAAATTTCCTGAACTTTAGCATAAAACGCATCATATTCACCCTTAGGAGTAACAAAACTTAAAGTTTTTTGAGTATCTAGGTTGGACATAATCTTTTCTAGCTCATTACTTAATTCTTCACTTTGAGAAGTTTCATTTGCCTTTTTCTTTTTTGCAACTTTGTCATTTTGACTTTGAGGTTTCAATGATTCCTTTTTAACAGGCATTTTGGAATCCACTTGTTTAAAAAGTTCATTAATCCCTACACCAACATTTGCACTCCTAGAGGCACTTTCTTTTTTGATTGGAATATTTTCAACTTTTTTTTCAACTTTTTTTTGAGCAACTTTGATAGTAGGCTTTGGCTTTGTCTCTTCAATTAAATCAATGCTAAAAGTTGTTTCTTTGTAAGCAGCATAAGCTTTAGGCGATTTTTGCACTACGCTAAACTGCCATATCAAGAATACAATTATCAACGCATAGCTGAAAATAGCGATTCCACCGCTTCCAAAAAATAAAATGATTCTAGCCATCAGTAACGAGTGAAACCCTTGTAAAGCCTGTTTGTTTTGCAATTTTTAATACATAGATAACATCATCATATTTAAGATTCTTATCCGCTCTAATATAAACTTGTGTATTCTTATCATAGGCATTTGCAAACATAATAAATGCATCTGGAAAACTATCAAAAGTCAAAATATCATCTTTAAGATAAATATTACGTTTCAAATCCATACGAATTTCAATTTTGGAATCTTCTTGCATCTTTGCACTTTTTGAGCCCTGCGGCAAAGCAATCTCTTCTTGATAAACAATCACAGGAGCGGTTACCATAAGAATAGCCAAGAGCACAAGCATAATATCTACCAATGGTGTAATATTTAAATCTGGCGTCTCGTCCCAATTATAATGTGTTTTCACTTCTTGCCCTATAAGTTTATAAATTTGTTTTTGGAGAGATTAATACATTAATCTGTAATTGCAAATAAGTGTTCAATTCAAAGACTTTGCGTTTTAAAAATAAATTAAAAGAATAAGCTGGAACTGCAGTCAGAATCCCAGCAGCAGTTGCAACAAGTGCTTTAGAAATTACTGGGGCTATCACATCTAAAGTCGCTTTGGAGTTTGTTCCTAGCTTAGAAAAAGCTTCTAAAATTTCAACCACTGTGCCAAATAATCCAATAAAAGGCGCAGTAGAAGCTACGATTCCAAGAAAGGTTAAACCAATCGTTGCGTCTTTAATGGCTTTGTCAAGCGAATATTGCAACATTGGTTCTGTTAGTTTTTTATCAATACCGATGAGATTAGAACCCAAAAGCGAATTTTTTGGTAAGGCATTGCGCCCACTCAATAAAACTTCAAGACATTTTTTTTCATTATTTAATGCTATATTTAACACAAGATAACGATAAACAAAAGTCCAAACCACTAAGATAAAATATAAAGAGAGCCAAACCAAAACAACTATGGCTGTAACACCATAGTCACTTAGCAAAGTGGTTAGATTCACAGAGAACTCTTTGCAGTATTTTCAATGCGAGAAACTACCATTGAAACTGCAACATTATTGTCTGTTGATTCTTCCAAGAGTTTTTTCGCATTTGCAATTGCTTGCGCAATTTCACCTTCACTGTTTCCGTTAATATCTACCGCCCCTTCAACTAAGACATCAACACTTTTTTCATCTACCTTTGCATAACCCCAATTAATCGCAACAATTTCTTTTTTATTGTCTTTCTTTTCAATTTCAATTACACCCGCACTAAGCGTAGTTACAACTCCAACGTGTCCGGGTAAAACGCCAAACTCTCCCTCACTACCGGGGAGTGTAACGCTTTTGACATCATTGGAAAAAATCTTGCCCTCTGGAGTTACAATATCTAATTTTAAGGTTTCCATCAAAGCTCCTTAGGCATTAGCTTTCATTTTCTCCGCTTTTTCAAGGACCTCATTAATGTTGCCAACCATATAAAAAGCATTTTCTGGAATATGATCATATTTGCCCTCTAAGATACCTTTAAAGCCTTCCAATGTTTCTTGAAGAGTAACATATTTACCCGGACTTCCTGTAAATACTTCCGCAACAAAGAATGGTTGAGATAGGAATTTTTCAATCTTTCTTGCTCTTTCAACGACTTTTTTATCCTCTTCTGAAAGCTCATCCATACCCAAAATAGCAATAATATCTTGCAAATCTTTATATTTTTGAAGCACTTGTTGCACACTTGTTGCAACTTTATAATGCTCTTCACCAACTACTTGAGGGTCAAGAATCCTAGAAGTAGAATCTAACGGATCTACCGCAGGATAAATTCCTTTTTCAGCAATCTTTCTATTTAACACCGTTGTTGCATCAAGGTGAGCAAATACGGAAGCTGGTGCTGGGTCAGTCAGGTCATCTGCTGGCACATAAACTGCTTGAACAGAAGTAATAGAACCTTTTTTGGTGGAAGTAATACGTTCTTGCAATTTACCCATTTCGCTTGCCAATGTGGGTTGATAACCAACAGCAGAAGGGATTCTCCCAAGAAGTGCCGACATTTCTGAACCACTTTGCGCATAACGGAAAATATTATCAATAAACATAAGAACGTCTAATCCTTTTTCATCACGGAAATATTCTGCCATTGTTAAACCTGTAAATGCGATTCTATTTCTTGCACCTGGTGGTTCATTCATCTGACCATAGCACAAGGCAACTTTATCCAAAACTCCCGATTCTTTCATTTCGTGATAAAGATCATTTCCTTCGCGTGTTCTTTCACCAACACCTGCAAATACAGAATAACCACTATGTTTAAAAGCAACATTGTGAATCAACTCCATAATAACGACGGTTTTACCAACACCTGCACCACCAAAAAGTCCAACTTTACCACCTTTAGAATAAGGAGCAAGCAAATCAACCACTTTGATGCCTGTTTCAAACATTTCTGTTTTTGTGCTTTGGTCTTCAAAGCTTGGAGCTGTTCTGTGGATAGACCATTTTTCAGGATTTTTTAGTTCTTCTCCTCCATCTACTACTTCACCAATTACATTGAAAATTCTTCCTAAAACCTGCTCACCTACTGGCACAGTAATAGGATTACCTCTTGCAACAACTTTCTCACCTCTTGTAAGTCCTTCTGTCATATCCATAGCAATTGCACGCACTCTATTATCTCCAATATGTGCTGCAACTTCTAAAACTAATTTGTGATTCCGCCCATCTACTGCGAAATCAATATCTAACGCCTCATTGATTGCTGGTAGATAAGAATCAAAATCTACATCTACAACAGGACCCATTACTTGAATGATTTTTCCTACCATATTTTCTGACATTTAATATACTCCTTATTTCATTGACTCAACGCCAGTATTAATTTCAACTAACTCTGTCGTAATTGCTTGTTGTCTTGCTTTATTGTAGGCAATTGTAAGAGTTCTAGCCATCTCTCCTGCATTATTAGTTGCCGCATCCATTGCCTGCATGCGCGCACTGTGTTCTGCTGCCAAGGAATCCACAAGTGCATAATACATACTAAACTCTACATATTTGTTTGCCAATTCGTGCAGAATCTCGTTTTCCTGTTCATTTGGTTCTACCTCCAAAATAGAAGAGCATTCTTCCGTCAGAACAATACCCTCAATAGGTAAAAGTTGAGAAACTTTCATTTCTTGTGAAATCATATTCTTGAATCCATTATGAACCAAAATCACTTTGGAAGTAATACCGTTAAGATAATCTGCTACCGCCTTATTGATAAATTCTGCTGCTTGAGCATATTGCGGTGTAGCACTCAAACCCACCACACTATCTAGCACTTCAATTTCATTAAATTTATAATACTCTACTGCTTTTTTACCAATTACGCGCAAACGCACTTTCATATTTTTAACCTTGTGCTCTGCAATAATCCGATTCACTTCTTTAATGGTATTAATATTGAATCCACCACATAAACCTTTATCGGCTGTAACTAGCACAATATCTACAATTTTAGATTCTTCATTGCCCGCACTAAAATAAGGATTATCTTGCACATTCTCACCGCTCACGACTTTTACTTTAATTTCTGACAAGACCTCTACAATTTTATTTGCATACATTTTAGAACGTCTCGCCATTTCATCGGCTTTTTTAAGCTTAGAAGTAGAAACAAGCTTCATTGCACGCGTAGTTTTTTGAGTATTTAAAACGCTTGAAATCTGTTTTCTAATATCTTTCAGGTTGTTTCCCATAACAAACTCCCTATTTTACACCGCAAAACTAGATTTAAATTCTTCTAATGCTTTACAAAGAGTTTCTTCAATATCTTTATCTAACATTTTTTTAGAGCGAATATCTTCAAAAATTTGTGGATATTTAGCCTCTAAGAATGGATATAAATCAGCTTCAAATTTTGTAATATTTGCTGTTGCAATGTCGTCCATATAACCTCTTGCACCAGCAAAAATAATTACTACTTGACGTTCAATTGGTAGCGGAGAATAAGGAGGTTGTTTCAATACTTCAACCATTCTTTGACCTCTATCCAATTGCTTTCTACTTGATTCATCTAAATCAGAAGCGAACTGCGCAAATGCTTGCAATTCACGATATTGAGCCAAATCAAGTCTTAAAGTTCCTGAAACTTGTTTTGTTGCTTTAATCTGTGCTGCACCGCCTACGCGTGAAACAGATAAACCGACATTGATTGCAGGACGAATTCCAGAGTTAAACAAATCTGTTTCTAGAAAAATTTGACCATCTGTAATAGAAATAACATTTGTTGGAATATACGCCGCCACATCTCCCGCTTGTGTTTCAATAATTGGCAATGCAGTAAGCGAACCAGCTCCAAGTTCATCACTCACTTTTGCTGCACGTTCCAATAATCTTGAGTGCAAGTAAAATACATCACCGGGGAATGCTTCACGACCTGGAGGACGTCTAAGAATCAAAGACATTTCACGATAGGCAACAGCATGCTTACTTAAATCATCATAAACAATTAACGCGTGTCTTCCATTGTCTCTAAAATACTCACCCATTGTTACACCAGCATAAGGAGCTAGATATTGCATTGCAGCAGAATCGGAAGCAGGCGCATTAACAATAATAGTATATTCCATTGCACCATGTTCTTCCAATTTTCTGACTACTTGCGCAATTGTAGATTCTTTCTGACCAATTGCAACATAAATACAAACAACATCTTGCCCTTTTTGATTAATAATTGTATCAATTGCAACTGTTGTTTTGCCCGTTTGTCTATCACCAATAATTAGCTCTCTTTGTCCGCGTCCAATTGGAACGAGTGCATCAATTGCTTTTAAACCTGTTTGGAGTGGCTCATGCACTGATTTTCTAGCCATAATTCCGGGTGCTTTTTCTTCCATAAAACGATACTCTTTCGTATCAATTGCACCTTTACCATCAATTGGCTCACCAAGAGCATTAACAACGCGTCCCATTAGTCCATCACCCACAGGAACACGCAAAAGCTTACCAAGACGTTTAACGGAAGAACCTTCTTTGATTTCTTTGCCAGCTCCTAAGACGACAACACCAACACTACCTTCCTCCAAGCTTGAAGCCAAACCTTTATCGCCTGTTTCAAATTCAACCATTTCATAGCTCATTGCATTTTTTAGCCCATAAACCTTTGCAACACCATCAGCATACGCAATCACTTTACCTGTTTCGGCGATATTTAAATCAAGTTCAAAATTATCAATTCTTTCTTTGATGATTGAACTAATTTCATCTGCTTGTAACTTTGCTACCACTATTACTCCTTATTTAAAATTAAAATGCTTTTAAAATATGATTTCTTAAATCACTTGCAAATTTCTCTTGAGAAAAAGAAACTTCAACACCTAAATCTTCCACTACTAATCTGATTCCAGCATTTGCTACAATTTGCTGCTTCAACAAAAGATTAACACCAAGTTTTTTGCTAAATTTATCTTGAATCTCTTTTAACTTTACTTCATCGTAGCTCTCACTCACAATAAGTTGTGCAATGTATTCTTTATTTAGAGTAGCTAAATAAGAAGTTAATTCCCTATAAAGCTCCTCAAATAAATCTAACCGCTTATGTTCTGCTAAAATTTTAATAAAATTAGCAAATTTTGCATTGAAATCATTATCTAAAATATTTTCCAGAACAAATTCAGTTTTTTTCTTTTGTTCAACATATGGAGATTCTACAATTTCTCTAAATTTTGCAACCTTATAAGCCCCAGCAAGTTTCCCTAGAGATTCTGCAATCTCTCTTAATTCGGCTTCGGAAGCAGTTTTAGCTAATGCCTTAATATATCGTTTTGCAATTAAATCTTTCATTTACGCTGCCTTTTTGAGTAAAGATTGCATTAAAACATCTTTGCTTAAAGCAATAGAATCTTTGTTTAAGAATTCAGATAAGATTTCATCTACAATCAACTTTTCAGCTTTTCTTTGCTCAAACGCAATATGGTCATTGTATTGACGCACCAAATTCTCAAGCTCATTTTTTGTGTTTTCTTCAATTTTTTGCACAATAATTGCAGATTCTTTATGTGCGGATTCTACAATATCTTTTGCGGTTTTTTTTGCTTCCTCTAGCTGATTTAGTGCCTTTTGTTTTGCTTTTTTAGAATCCTGTAATTTCTCTTGAATCTTAGCCAAAGAGTTTGCGATACTATCTCTACGAGCTTTAAAAATATCTTTAATTGCATTTGCTGCAAAATAATAGACTAGCGCAAAGAAAATAACAAAATTGATTGTTCTTTCAATTATATCATATTCTCCACTCCCTTCTGCTGCAAAGAGTATCCCAGGTGCAAACAATAAAGCCAACCAATAAACATTTGTTCTCATTATCCGCTCCTTTTTATAACTTCTCAAGCTTAACTTTTAAGCTTTCTTTAAAAAGTGGAATCTCGGATTCTAAAGAAGCCTTTAATCTAGCTTTTTCTTCTTCCAAACCTACAACAAATGCACTATATTTTTGAGCTAATTCATCTTTCTTTTGAGAAATTTTCATTTCAGCGGTTTGCTTTGCGCTGTCTTGTGCTTTGTTTTTAATCAAAGCTGCTTCAGCTCTAGCATTTTGCAAGATTTCATTTGCTTCTTTTTGTAAAGCCTTAATATCTGCTGTATTGCCCTCTATTCCTTCGCCATCTTTCTTGATAGAAGCATCACGTGTATCCATAAAACCAAGTAAAGGCTTATAGAGTATGCGATTAAGTAAATATACCAAAACAAGAAAAACAACAAAAACTAGTGCCATTACCCAAGGAGTTGGGATAATAGTCATTTGCACTCCTTTCTTTTTATCTAAAATATATTTTATTTTACCACGACTTTTTCTAAGTTTTTCTTAAAAACTATGATTCGGTAAAATTTTGCTAAACTTTTCTACCTCCTCATCGTTACCAAACTCTACAATTAATTTATTTTTAAATAAATTCGCACTAATAGATTTTGACTGCAATGTCTTACAAATCTTCTTCAGTTGAGAGATAGAATCGGGATTGAGACTATTTACTACTCTTAAATCTTTTACTTCTTTAAAATCTTTGATATTTTTTGCATCTTCTTTGAATTTTTTGGCAATCTTTTCTGTCTCATGCACACTTAGTTTTTGTCCTATAATAGAATTTGCAATCAATGTTTGCTGTTCTTTTGGCAATGTTACAAGCACTTTTGCATGTCCTTGAGAAATTTTATTTTCCAAAATTAAACTTTGCACTTCTTCGCCTAATTCTAAAAGACGCAAAGTGTTTGTAATTTGCGCACGAGATTTCGAAAGTCGTCTTGCAACCTCTTCGTGTGTAATACCATAATCCTCAATTAATTCCCTATAAGATTGCGCAAGGTCAATGGGATTCAAATCTTCTCTTTGGATATTTTCAATCAAAGCCAATTCGCGCAACTTTTCTTCTTGCACATCTACAATAATAGCTTTAATACTATCTTTTTTTGCTAATTTGCTTGCACGCAATCTACGTTCGCCCGCAATCAAGAAATAATAATCTGGAGATTTGCTATCCTCATAAACCAAAATAGGCTGCAATAAACCATGTTCCTCAATGGAAGTAGCAAGCTCTTGCAAACTAGTAGCATCAAAAACCTTACGTGGCTGCAATGGATTAGGTTTAATTTTATCTATATCAATCTCTACTACCAATCCAGAATTATCACTTGAAGCATTTTGATAAGCTTCCTCTACTTCACCTAATATAGCACTTAATCCACGTCCTAAGCCTACATTTTTTTTTGCCATTAAGCCCTCTTTTCTAAGATTGCTCGCGCTAAACTTTGATATGCAATATTTCCCTGTGAGCGCACATCATACAAAATCACAGGCTTTCCAAAACTTGGAGATTCCGCAAGCTTGATATTTCTAGGAATCGCAATTGCGTCCTTAGAATCATCTTCTTTAATGAGTTGCCCATTAAAATGCTGTAATAAATCCGCATAAACTTGACGAGAAAGATTATTTTGCGCACTATACATTGTAGGCAACAATCCTTTGATTTCCAAAGTAGGATTAATCTCTTTTCTCAATAATTTGATTGTATTCAGCAATTGTGCCAAACCCTCCAATGCAAAAAACTCACACTGAATCGGAATAATGACAGAATGCGCTGCACTTAATGCATTGATTGTCAATGGTCCAAGTGCTGGTGGAGAATCTATGATAACATAATCATAAACATCCATTACATCTTCAATTTTCTTTTTCAGAATCAATTCACGTCCATTGCGTTTTTGACTATAAAATTCTTTCTCAATTCCTACTAAACCAATATTTGAGGGTGCTAAATAAAGAGTGGGAATTGAAGTTTTTTGAATGATTTGCGAAATCTTCTTTGTTCCAATTAAAACATGATAAATATTAAATTCAATGCTATTACGATGGAATCCCAAACTTGTTGTAGCATTTGCTTGCGGATCTACATCCACTAAAAGTACTTTTTTTTCTTCCACTGCAAGTGAAGCAGCAAGATTGACAGCGGTTGTTGTCTTGCCTACTCCACCCTTTTGATTTGCAATACAAATCACTTCACACATTCTTTTGCTCCACTATCTCAAACTATAAATCTTTTCACCCTCAATAAGAATTGCACCATCTTCACAAAGCGAAGCATTGCAAAGAGAGATAAGTTTTCCGTTGTAATGAAAAGTATGATTAAAATTATTTGTAAATTCTAGCGAATATTTACTAAAAATTTGCTTCCAACTAGATTTTTTTTTGTCGTTCTCCAATCTCTTTATAAAAGATTCTAAAATTTTTTCTTTAGAAATTTTTATGTCCAATCCACAAAATCCTTGATTCGTAACCTCCAAATTCAATCCAATTCCACAAATCATTACATCTCTTAGCCTTGCACATAAAACCCCTCCTACTTTTTGCTTACCTATATACAAGTCATTAGGCCATTTTAGCCAAACTCGCGACCCCTCTTCTTGCAATACTTCTTTAAAGATGAACCCCATATAAATTGAAGTAGATTCTAAAGGCAAATCTTGCGGTAATGTTTCCATTGGAAGCGCAAAAGAAAAGTATAATCCCTCTTTGACATTTTCCCAAAGATTCCCCCGACTGCCGATTCCGCCACTTTGCCTCTTTGCAACGACCATTATAGGCGGTTTCAATTCGCCCTTGCGGATTCCCTCATTCAAAAAAATTTGTGTAGATTCTATGCAATCAAATTCTAAAATCTGCATTTATTCCAAAATATCGCCTATTTTTAGACGTTTTCCTTGTAAATATTGATAGGCACTCATAGCCTTTTTTGAAGGTGCTTGCAGAGATTCTATCCAAATACTTCCCATCTTGCACCCTACCCTTATTCGTTCCTTTGTGATTTGCAGAATCTCTCCCTCAATATTTTCACTGACAGATTCCGCAATTTTTATTCCTTTTAATTTCAATCCACTTGGCAAATAAATCTCTGGCCACCCCTCATAGGCACGTGCTTTTCTAGCCAAAGAATCCGCATTATCAAAGAGGATTTCTCCCCATTCTTTTTTGATTTTTTTACAATAACTTGCATCTGCGCCAATTTGCTCCAAGGGCATTATAGACTCCCATCTTTCCAAGTATTCCAATATCAAATCTGCGGCAACTTTTGCAATCTCTACAAATAACTCTCTAGCGTTTTGAAGAGAGTTTTGAAAAACTTTAAAACCCAAAATATCTCCACAATCCAATCCCTCACTCATCTGCATTGCAGTAACACCAAAATATTTTTCATCTTTTAAAATACTTTGCTGAATCGGGCTTGCACCGCGAAATTGTGGCAAAATGGAAGCGTGCAGATTAATACAAGGCGCAAGATTCAGAATCTTTTGGGGGAGAATCTTGCCATAAGCTGCGACAATGATTTTATCACAAGCAAAGCTTTTTAATATCTCTGTAAAGTCATCATCTAATTTATGAGGTTGCAAGATTGGAATATTAGAATTCTTTTGTAGCAATAATTTTTTTGTTGCAGGCATTTGCAAATGTAAATTTCTTCCCGCTTTTTTATCCTCTTGACACACCAATGCACACACTTCATAATGAACCAATAGAGATTCCAAAATGATTGCCGCATAATCTGGCGTTCCCATAAAAATTATTCGCATACACTTCCTTACTAACTCTTAATAAAACAAGAATAGTAGCGAATTTATATTTAATTTTAATAAATTTCAATCAAATCAAACTCTTTGATAATAGTCTTTTTGGGTTTGAAAGGCTCGGCAAACTCATTGCCCACTTGATAGATTGGTAAAAGTGTAGAATCATAACTCACGGAATCCTCTCCATAGGCATAATAACCCTGCGATTCTAATTGAGTTTGTGTGGCATTTTGGGATTTCTCCCAAGTTTTTGACTGCGTTGTTTGAGTATTATACGATATTTTGAATCTATTTTCTTGAGCTTCTTTACCTTTAAAATAAGATTCTAATTGTTTCACACGAATAGCAACTTCTTGATAATATTTTTCAGCCTGTAAATTTGCCTGCTCATTTTTCTGCCAACTATACCCTTTGTTATAAGATTTAATAATATTTTTCCAATTCCCCTTATGTTCTTTTTGCCAATATTTAAGTTCTATGATTGCAATCTGTTCTGCAAAAGCATCGTTTTCAACCAACATTGCACCTACCATATTTTGAGTAAAACCATTTTGTTTGAGTTGTGGGTAACGATTAATTACGCCGGGAATATAAGCGTGAAAATTTCCGGCACTTGGGTCTTGGAAGTTCATTTTATAAACACCCGCACAAGACTCCTGCCAAGCAATCGCTGCAAGCGTTAAACCAAAACCATCTTGTTCACCCGCAAGATATGAGCGCAACAAAACTTGCTTTTGCGATTCTGAAAATTGGGCTAAAGGGACACACGAGTTTTTGAATTCTACTTGTGGCAAGGCAAAACTAAAGTTTATAAAAATCAATATAATCCAAATCAACCTTTGCATAAAAACTCCTTTATTTAGAGTTGCAGCAAATTTTGTTCCTTATTTTATTAGATTTGCGATTCTTAGTTCAAAAGTCGCAATCGTGCCATTGGTGTCCAAACGATTTTGAAGAGAAATGCTCCCCCCCAAAGCGTTAGCTGCATTTTTTGCAAGGAACAACCCGAGCCCCGCACCACTCTTATTTCCCGAGCGTTTAAAGGGTGCATAAATATCTTCTAGTTCAGAATCAATCCCACAACCCTCGTCCATTACAACGATTCTTAGAATCTCTTGATGAACAATTTGACTTGTCATCAAAACGCTTTTGCCCTTAGGAGTAAATTTAAACGCATTTTGTAAAAAATTCTGCACAATTTGCGTTAAAAGAGTCGGTTTAATCGTAACCAAAAGTTCCCCTGTTTCAAGTTTGCAAATAAATTGTTTATTTTCTTTTTTGCTAAGAATTTGGAAATTATCTGCAATATTTTGTAAAATTTTATGAATATCTACAAGACTAGATTTCTCAAACTGCGCACTTTCTTGTCTCCCCAAATCAAGCAAGGTTTTAATGATTGCATTCATTTCATTAATGCTTTGAATATTCTCCTTTAAAGCATTAATATATACTTCTTTCTCTCTTTCTTTAATAAGTGTTACTTCGCATTTGGTCTTAATCACCGCCAAAGGGGTTTTAAGCTCGTGTGCGATTCCGATAAATAGCTGTTTTTGTCCTCCAAAATAGCTTTTAATTCTGTCCAAAAGATTATTGATAGAAAGCACCAAAGGGTGAAATTCTAGCGGCAAACTCTCACTATTAAGAGATTCCAAATCGTGTTCTTTAAGCTTGCCAAGCGTAGTAGAAAGATTCTGTATAGGCTTATAAAGAATATTTGAAAAAGCAAGCGCAAAGAGCTGAATCAAAATCAAAGCAAAAAAAATCACCAAAACAATACTGCGCAAGAGGGAATCTAAAAAGCCAACTTCTTGCGTGATATCCTTTGTAATTTTCAATGCTTTATTAACTCTATAAGGAGAATAAATAGAAAAATAAACATTCCCTTGAGATTCTATTTTTGTATAAAAATCTTGATGAATCTTTTTATCTAAAACCTCAATGAGCCAAGTTTCTTTTTGGAGCGGATTGAGATTTTGCACATAAAAACTTTGCCCAACATTATAATTGATATTGTTTTTTAAAATATGATTTAATTGATTTTGGAGGCTTTGTTTAATGTTTCCATAGGTATTAAAATAAAGATAAGCATAAAGTGCAACAGAAAATATCGCCAAAAGGGCGATAAAAGAGATTGTGATTTGTTTAGTATAATCTCCTCTTATACTCCTTTTGGATAGCAAAATCTGTAACCTCTTCGTCTTACTGTTTCAATCGTAGCAATATTAAGCGGTTTGTCCATTTTTTGACGGATTTGATTAATCGCGACTTCAATAACATTAGGAGTTACAAGCTCTGGCTCTTCCCAAATAGCATCTAACAACTGCTCTTTTGAAACAATTTGGTCGCGATGACGCGCAAGATGTGTTAGCACTTCAAAAGGTTTGCCTTTTAGTTCAATCTCTTGATTTTTATAAGTTATTTTTTCTTCATCAGGATTAATCACTAAGTCTTCAATTTCAATTAAATTTGTTCCACCAAAACGCAAACGAGCTTCAATTCTTGCAACCAATACATTAAAATCGAAAGGTTTAGCCAAAAAATCATCTGCTCCGGCTCGTAGTGCTTCCACTTCACTTTCTGCATCATCACGTGCAGAAATAATTACAACAGCAGTGCGTGGGGATTTATTTTTTACCTGATTAATAATTTCAAGTCCGCTACCATCAGGCAACATCCAATCTGCAAGCACTAAATCATAATTACGAATGCTGATATAATATTCTCCGTCTTTTAAATTTTCTGCCACATCGGTTTGATAATTAAATTCATTCAAACCTTCTGTGATTGTCTTATTAAGACTGATTTCATCTTCAACGATTAAAATTCGCATTCCTTTTTCCTTATTCTTAAATTAAAAATTAGCGACATTGTAACATAATTTTAGCTATTTTTAATAAATTTTTATAAAAGATTAAAAATATTTAATATTTCAAAAGAGATTCTATTTTGCCAAGTGTAAAGGATTGATTTTGTATAAAATTTTTCTTTTCAATAACCTTATTTGCTGCTTTAAAAATTTCTCATAGGAAACAAGAAAACAATAAAAATCTGTTGTAGTTGGAGCAATCCCTAAGCGATTCCATAAATTGAATCTATCCTCTGCTTTGCGATAAGCATTAGGATATTTGCCCGAGCAGTCAATGATTCTTATCTCTCCGTGAGATAAAATAAAATTACTTGTTTGAATATCCCCCATTACCATATTATGACGATGCAATTCCTCTACTTTAGCTTTAATCTTGGTTTTTATCTCATCATTCAAAATAATATTGGAAATACATTCTCTTTCAATATACTCCAAAATCATTATAAAAATATTAGAATAATTAAAAACTTTTTTCTCCGCTAAAAGATAAAAATCATTTACACCTACAAAACCATCACCGCGAATGCGTTGTGTTTCTTTTAATAAATTTAAATAATAATCGCCCTTGAAAAAAGATTTTATAAACCGCTCTTTTTTCTTGCTTTGGGGAGAAAAAATTTTAACAATATACTTCTTATTAATTCCCCCCCCCCCGCTAGAAGCAATCAAAAATACCTGCGATTCTTTAGTATTTTTAAAAACTTGGATAATCTTTAGACAATCGTTTAAATAATCGTTAAAAATATTTTCATAAATTGCTTTGTTCTCTTTAAGATAAACTTGGTAACCGCTAATTGTCTTGCTAAAAATCATTGCTATAATGGGCTTTGAAATATTATCGTAGTCCTACACCCTACGCTTCTTTAGAATATCGGCAATCAAAAATGAAAGCTCTACTGCTTGACTTGCATTAAGACGCGGGTCGCATTGCGTGTTATAGTTACAACCTAAATTTTCTTCTGTAATTGCTTGCATACCACCTACACATTCTGTAACATCTTCTCCTGTCATTTCCAAATGCACGCCTCCAGCGTAAGTACCAATACTTCTATGTATCTCAAAAAACGCTTTCATTTCATCTAAAATACTATCAAAAGATCGTGTTTTATAGCCATTGCTAGCCTTGATAGTGTTGCCGTGCATTGGGTCAATGCTCCAAACAATTTCTCGCCCTTCCTTTTTGATGGATTCCAATAGTTTTGGCAATTTATCCTTGATGACTTCTGCACCCATACGAATGATGAAATTTAAACGTCCCTCTTCATTTTGAGGATTTAGAATCTCGCAAATACCCAAAATATCTTCCCTGCTTGCTTGAGGTCCAATTTTCACACCCAATGGATTTTCTACACCACGCAAAAACTCTAAATGTGCGCCATCAAGATTCCTTGTCCGCTCACCAATCCACAACATATGTGCTGAACAATCATACCATTTATTTGTTAAATGGTCTTTTCGCGTCAAAGCCTCCTCATAATTTAATAATAAGGCTTCGTGCGAAGTAAAAAACTCTGTTTCGTGGAGAGTGGGAGTATTTTGCGCAGTGATTCCACAAGCCTCCATAAAAGCTAGGGCTTGTGTAATTTTATCTGCCATATTTTGGAATCGTTCGCTTTGCGCACTATTGACAAAATTAAGATTCCATTTTTGCACTTGATTTAAATCTGCTAAACCTCCTTGCGCAAAGGCGCGAATCAAGTTAAGCGTAGCTGCGGATTGATTATATGCCTGCAAGATTCGTTTAGGATCTGCTTCTCTTGCAGCCTTCTCAAAGGCAATACCATTGATAATATCCCCACGATAACTAGGCAATGTGATGCCATTAGAAGTTTCTGTATCGCTTGAACGCGGCTTGGCAAATTGTCCTGCCAATCTCCCAACCTTTACAATTGGACAAGCTCCAGCATAGGTTAGCACAACCGCCATTTGCAAGATGACTTTGAATAAATCCCGAATACGAATCGCATTAAAATCTGCAAAACTCTCCGCACAATCGCCACCTTGAAGCAAAAATGCCTCACCTTTGGAAACTTTTGCCAAACGAGATTTAAGAGTTCTTGCCTCACCAGCAAAAACCAAAGGAGGATATTTGCTAAGTTTTTTTTCAATGGCTTCTAGCGCATTTAAATCTTCATAAATGGGTTGCTGAAGGGCAATTTTGTCTCTCCAACTCTTTGGATTCCAATTTGTATTTTGCATTGATTTTCCTAATACATTAAAATTAAAAATAAATTGGCAATTCTACCCAACAAAAAATAAAACAACCCTTACCGAATCCTACTTACCTAGATAAACTTGTCTTGGACGCGTGATTCTAGCGTGTGGATTTTTAATGTGTTCCATCACTTGCGCACACCAACCCGGCATTCTACCAATCACAAACATTGGAGTAAAAAGCTGCACAGGAATCTTTAATGCAGTCAAAATGATTCCACTATAAAAATCTACATTGGGATAAAGATTTCTTTCTTTGAAATAATCGTCATTCAAAGCGACTTCTTCTAGTTTCTCCGCAATTTCGCTTAAACGCGCATTCATTGTAATACCTTTTTTGTTTAACTCATCTTTTAAAGCCTTAATAGCTTTTGCGCGAGGGTCATAGCTCTTATAAACACGATGTCCAAACCCCATTAATCTAAAGGAATCACTTTTGTCCTTTGCTTTTGCGACAAACTTATCTACATTTTTTACATCGCCAATTTGCTCTAACTGCACCAAAACTTTCTCATTTGCTCCACCGTGTGCAGGTCCCCAAAGTGCATTGATTCCAGCAGAAATTGCCGCATAAGGATGCACGCCTGTGGAAGCGACATTGCGCACTGTTGTTGTAGAAGCATTTTGTCCGTGGTCTGCGTGGAGGGTAAAGATTTTATCCAACGCCTCTACCTCAAGTGCGGAGATTTCTTCCTCTCCTTTCAGAGTATATTTAAGTCTTCCTCCAGGATACGCACGCAACATATAGAGGAAATTCTCTACATAGCTACGACTTACATCGGGATAAATCAAAGGTGCACCAATAGAATTACGATAGGAAAAAGCAACCAAAGTCGTAATTTTTGCGATGATTCTACGTGCCATTGTTTGATAATCTTCCTCGTCGTCCATTTCCTTGTGGTCAAAATGGAAAGTAGAAAGTGCTGCAACAGCAGAACTTAAGTTTGCCATAGGGTGTCCTCCATCAGGAAATGCGCTAAAGATATTAATCAAACCCTCGTGCAAAAAAGCTCTATGACGCAACTCTAAATCAAATTCTTTGGATTCTTGTTCATTCTTTGGAGCTTCTCCTGTGATAAGCAATTTTGCCACATCTGTAAATTTATATTTTTCAACAATCTCTTCAACTGGGATTCCTTTGTAAAGTAATTGCCCATTTTTACCATCTATATAGCTAATTGTGGATTCACAACCTGCGGTTGAACCATACCCGGGGTCGTAAGAAAAAATATTCGCACGTTCGAATAATTTGCTAAAATCTACTGCCTTAGGACCGCGCGTGCAGTTAATAAGGTCAAAATCAAACTTTTCACCTGTTTCATTGTTGATTAATGTAATCGTTCCCATACATACTCCTTAAAAAAAATCAAATTCTATCTATTTTAACGAACTTTTTTAAAAAAGTGTAAAAAAAATTTAAATTTTTGCAAAAATTTTAAAATTTGCTATTTTTTTACACATTTAATTATAAATAATATCTATTTCACTCTTTGGTTGAAAGTCAAAAATATGAGATTCTATTGTGGAATTGACTTTGATATTCTCAAATAAAATTTCAATTTTATTGTTTAAAGAATCCTTGAAACTAATTTGTTTTGGGATTCCATTCTCCAAATATAAATCATATTTTTGCTTCAAAATCACTGCCTCGTAGTGATTTTCTGTAATTTTTTGCGCATTTTGCAGTAAATAAAGCAAATTCATATTTTTTTGTAGTCGCGTAAAAATTGCTTGTTTTAACTTCGGCTCATAGATAATCATTGTTCCCTCTTGGATAAAAATCTCTTTAGGAATCGGGCTAGTATAACTCCACCGCACACTTGCAGGTGCAAGTGCTTGGATTTTGCCTTTATAGACAATTTGATTTTGTGCATTCTCTTCAAAGGAATACAAAGTTTGTGTAAAATCCGCGCTAAAAGATTGGATTTCTTTCAAGGATTGCGCATTTGCAAAAGTTGCGAAAAACAGCATTGCGATTCCGCTTTTAAATAGAATCTCAAGGTAAAATTGAAACAATTTATACATTAAATGCCTTTTAATGCTTAGAGTCTTTGTGCAGAAAATACAATCCCACAGCAAGTGCCAAAATAGAAATCGCAAAAAACAGCATATCTTGCGTATTTTTCATTCCCATATTCAGCACTTTAGAGAAAAATGCTACAATCAAAGCCATTACGATGACTTTTGCGAGCTTATCTTTTAATTGGTCTAGGGTATGAATCTCTAGCACTTTGGAATTATTTTCATCTTTAATTTGAATCTTTGCGATAAACAATTCATAAAGCCCAAAGGAAAAAATCAACAGCACCACTGCAATCAAATACAAATCCACTGCCATAATAATTACATTTAGCAAAAGATGATGAATATCCGCGTCTGCCCCCAATGAACCAATATAATACAAATAGGTTTGCTTTGCGACTTTGAGTATATCTACACTCGCAACGATAAACAATAAAATAGAACCAACAAGAGATAAAATGACGGCTAAAATAATAAAAAGCCGCGCATTCCACATTAATTTTTCAAAAATATCTTTCAAGCAAATCCTTTTTAGAACCTAAATTCATTAATTTTATTCTCCATTTCTACCGCTCGGCTTTCTAACTCATTAGAAACTGATGAGATTCTATTCATCTCACTTGCGATTCCTTGAAGATTTTGATTAAGCGTTTTATTGTTTTCTAAAAGCATTTCAGTATCCTTACTTAGCACTGAAGAGCTGTCAATCGTTTCTTGCGCTAGAGTGCTGATAATTTTGATTTTTTCTACCACAGAGGAAATTGTTTCTTGAATACTTTGTGATTCTTCTACAATATGATAAAAGCTTTTTGCATTTTGTGTAATTTGACTACTTACTCCGCTGATAGACTGCACGATTGTATTGATAATTGCGTCAATCTCGTTAAGAGACTTTTGCGTCCTTTCTGCAAGTTGTCGCACTTCATCAGCCACCACAGCGAATCCTCTGCCGTGTTCTCCCGCACGCGCCGCTTCAATCGCAGCATTCAAAGCCAAAAGATTCGTTTGCGAGGCAATATCATCAATCGCGCCTAAGATTCCTTTAATATTTTGCGCTTCTTTGTCTAGCAAAGAAACATTATGCACCAAATCTTCTTGCATTTGTGCGTCTTGTGAGATGTTTTGGGTGAAATTCGCAATCGTATGGGACGCATTGTCTAATTCCTCTTTTGCCGCAAGCACATCGTGCATTGTCGCATTGGTTTTTTGGATATTATCCTCTAGCTTTTTCCCTACTTCTTTACCAGTTATTTCCGTCTGATTGGACAACTCAAACCCCTCTTGTGTGCGTCCTGAAACTTCTTTAGCGCTATCAAGCAAATTCTTGGAAGTTTGCAAATTTTCTTTGCTTTGTGGAGCTAATTGTAAGAAAATTTGCCGAATTGCCTCAAGAAAATCATTCATTGCTTGTTGGATTACGCCTATTTCATCGGAACTTTTTGTAACCACAAATTTTTTACTGATGTCTTTTGTATTCTTTAATTCAACTAGATATTTTCGCATTAAACGAATCCTAAAGGTAATACTATGCGCAATCAAATAACCTACTACCAAAGTAAGGATTACTACAACACTTGCAATACTAAGCATAAACCAAAAGCTAAAAAAATTTGCTTTTTCAATCTTTGTAATTTGTTCCATTAAGCCTTTTGCTAATCTATCTTCAACATTTTTTAGTAGATTGATTTTCTGTGTAATAGTGCCAAACCAATAAGTTGCTTTAACCCCAAATCCCCCATCTATAAAATGTTCCATTGCAATTTTACGCATTCTTTCCACTTCAGAAAAACTCTTATCTTCGGTTATTTTAAGATAATACTGATAATCTCCGCTACTTGCATAACGTTTAAAATCTCCTAAGAAAATATTTTGCGCAATCGTTAAAGCGATAAAACGATTATAAATACCTGCTGCAAACTTATCCGCTCCAAAGGTATTAGAAAGCACGGCGCGTTCTTGTCCTGCATTTTCTTTTGCATTCAAAAAATTCACATAGGCGACGAGATTCCTTGTGATTTGGTCATTTGTGCTAATATTGATAATTTCCACAATGGATTGAATATTAGAAGCAATCGTGCCTGTGTAATAACCCAAAATATCTCCCACTTTAACATTTAAGGAATCCACTCCCTGCCGAATCCCATTGATTTGCCCCATTCTATCAAGAGAAATTTTTAAAGAATCTTGAATATTTTTTGGATAAGTTTGCAAATTAAACTCCTGCAAAAAATCGTGCAATTCTTTGATTTTTTCGTCGCTTAATTTTCGTTGATTTTGTAGAGTCTCTTTGAAGTCTTGACCTTTTGAACCCAAAAATCCAGCCGAAGTTCCGCGCTCTTTTTGCAATTCGTGAATCACGAGAGAAATCTTAGTTGCTAATGTTACACCATGCTTTAGCAACGCAGATTCCTGTGCAATCCGATAACGTTCGCTGACTAAAACAAGCGAAAAGGCAATTAGGGTAATCAGAGGAATTAACATCAAGCAAATTAATTTAACCCCAACTTTTAGATTATTTAAAATAAACATTATTTCTCCTTATTTTGCAGACTTGGCATTCAAATTCCGCCTTTTAATCATTTGATTTCAAGAGTAATTCTACAATTTTTTCTCAAAAATAAATCCGATTTAAATCAAATTCAATCAAATATTAAGTCTTTATTTAATTTTAGCAGAATTTTTATACAATATATTTCAATATTTCACAAATTGCACTAAGGAGAATTTATGAGAAAACATTTATTGTGCAGTTTCATTGCTTTGATAGCTTGCATGTCTTTTAGTGCCTGCTCTTCTACTGCTCTTACAAATCGTTCGCAATTAATGCTTTTGAATAGCCAAGAAGAAATCGCATTAGGAGAACAAAGCGCAAAACAAGTTTTACAACAATCCAAAGTCAGCAATAACCAAAAACAAGCACAAATGATTCAGCGCGTTGGACAAAGAATCGCAGATGTCGCGGAGCGTCCGGATTTTGTTTGGGAATTTTATCTTTTAGAGGACGAGCAAGTTAATGCCTTTTGTTTGCCTGGGGGTAAGGTGTTTGTTTATACAGGATTAATGCCCCTTGTTGCAAGTGATGATGAACTTGCTGTCGTATTATCTCACGAGATTGCCCACACGATTCTGCGACACGGAGCAGAACGAATGAGTATGCAGACGCTTCAACAAATCGGAGGGGGATTATTGGGGGTTATCATAGGTTCTGCAGCACCTGGATATAGCAATCTTTTCAATCAAGCTTACAGCATAGGAAGCAATGTAGGCGTAATGTTGCCCTTTAGTCGTTCTCACGAGCTAGAAGCGGATAAAGCGGGTATTCTTTTAATGCAAAAAGCAGGTTACAATCCCAAAGCCGCCATTAGCTTTTGGCAGAAAATGTCAAAAAATGGCGAGAAAAACCCTTCTGACTTCCTCTCTACTCACCCAAACGATTCCAAGCGAATCGCAGAAATTGAAAAATTGCTTGCACAGCAAGAGCAAAAGAAATAACTCACCTGCGTCCTTGCAGGTAAGTTTTGCATTTGCTACTGCGTCTTTTACAGACGAGATTTTATATGATTATGGCTTACTTTGTCATTTACTACGTTCATTTCTCGCAAAGGCACATTTATATTGTTTTAGAGATTCCATTGTGCTAACAAAGTCAAAAAAACATTTTGGAGCGATTCTACCTCACTCAAGCGCACACGCTCGTTAACGGAATGAATGCTATCGTTGCACACGCCACATTCCACTACGCTCACTCCATATTCCGCAAAATACCGCGCATCACTTGTGCCACCACTTGTGCTAAACTTCGGAGCAAAGCCGTTTTTGGATTCTAAAACCTTTGCGATTCTTTGCACAATGCGGCTTTGTTTGTTTGTCAAAAAAGGCTTAGAACTTTGATTTAATTCCAAAGAATGCGGAATCTTGGAGAGTAAGTTTTCTAAATATTGGCGCAAATCCTCTAAACTTGTCTGCGTAGAATTTCGCACATTAAACATTATTTTTAAGTCATTAGGCGTAACATTCACGACTTCCAACCCCCCGCGAATATCCGTAATCACAAGCTTACTTGGCTCAAACTCCGCACTTCCTTTGTCTAGCTCATATCCTGCGATTTGTGAAAGGTAGGGCGCAATCAGCTCCACAGGATTCACGCATTTTTTAGGATACGCCACATGCCCTTGTTTGCCAAATACTCTTAAGATTCCATTGATAGAGCCACGTCTTCCGACTTTTATCATATCGCCAAATTTTTCCACACTCGTAGGCTCTGCCACAATAGCAAAATGAGGCAAAAAATCTCTTTCTTTCAAGCATTCCAAAGTATATTTTGTCCCAAAAATCGCTGCGCCCTCCTCGTCGCTTGTCAAAAGCACCGATAGGATTCCATTAAATCTTTGCAATGTGGAATCACTAGAATCTTGTGCGGTTTGTAAGCTTTGAGATTCCAAACAATCCACAAACTCCCGAATCGCGCAGACAAAAGCCGCCACCCCCGCTTTCATATCCTGCGCACCTCTGCCATAGAGGAATCCCTCCTTTATTGTAGGACTAAAAGGCTCACTCGCCCAACCCTCGCCCGGTGGCACGACATCAATATGTCCTGCAAAGCATAAATGTGTTTTTTGAGATTTTTTATTTTGAGATTCCGCATTAGAATCGTTAGAATCCGCCCTTTGCGATTCCGCATTTTTCGCACCTAAATCCTTGTAAAGAAAGAGGTTTTTCACGCCCTCTTTCTCAAACTCTAAGATTTCAAAATCGCTTAAAATCTCCTTAATATACGCATAGATTCCGCATTCTTGCGGCGTGATTGTGGGGTAAGCAATGAGTTGCTTTAGGACTTCTATCGTATTTGTTTGCATTGGAATCCTTTATAATTTAACTTTTGCAATTTGCGATTCTATTTCTAAACTTCTATGTAAAGTTTGTATTACGCGTGAGAAATGTGCGTGGTCTATCTTCTCTCCTTTATGGGATTTGAGATATTTATCTAAGACTTGGTAGCCACCGATTTTATAATCCCAAACCGCCTCATTCACACCGCAAAAATGTAAATTTTCATTGACAAAAAGCTTTTGCTCCTTTGGCTCATAAATGATTTTTTCAATTTTAAGATTTTTATTTTTTGTATCTTTATATTTGGCTTCGCCAATGACAGAATCCAATGTATCACTTTGGAGTAAATGTGTATTGATAAGCTCCCACCCTAATGCGCTAAATTCTAAAAACTTCTTTTTAGATTCCACAAAGGGAATCTTTGGGAAGTCAATTTTAAGAAAATCAATATATTTTTCTCTATAATCTTTATGGAATAGCACCGCATAGATATAGCCTAAAATCTGCTCTGGGCTAAAATGTTCGTTGTATTTGGTATCAATGAAGTTTCTAAATTCAGGAGTGAAATTTTCTACCCATTGTCCTTGCTTGGAATCTGCATTTTCTTGTGAATCTTTTTTGTTCTTTTTGGGGCTTTTATCTTTACTAGATTCTGTATTTTTGAGATAAAGAGGTGAGATGTAATCTCCTCCTTGCATACCCGAGCAAGACCAACTCCTAAAATCAATTATTGAATCTGTTGCAAAACCTTGTCCGCTTTGTGTGTTTGGAAAACCTCTTTTATAAATAAGCCCTACATTATCATTTTGCAAAAAATGCTGCATTACTTCAAATCTAGGGCGTGTAACTTTGGAAGTATCATAATAAACTTTCATTAAATCAAAAGGGCGATAAGCTATATTTTTGACAAATTTTAAATCAAATTCATTATAAAAGTCTTTTACTTGTTGTTCTAATTGTTTTTCATTAGAGGCAATCAATACAGAATCTTTACCTGTTACTACCCCCACGCTTGAAACCTTAAAAATATCCTTGATGCTAAAGCCTTTCTCATATTCTGCCCTTAAACTCTCATTTTGTGGGATAAAGAGATAAAAGGGAGCTTTAGGTTGTAATGTAGCCCAAGCAATAGAATCTAAGGTGTTTTCATACAAAAAGTTTGTTTTATCACTTCTTTTGCCATATAAATCATAGTGGTGAATTTGAGCGAGTTTTTGAGGTTTTTCATTAGAATCTTCGCTGTGTTGAGAACGAGAAATTCTAGTATCTTGCGTAAGAGACGAATTTCTATTTTTCACAAAGATATTAATACTCACGCCTTGCATAATATCAAAGACATTTTCATCTTTGCTTCCATCGGGTGTGCATTCCTTTTTCCTCGCATTGCCGTGCAAATCTAAAATATAGATTGTATCAAAGGTTTTTAGCAAGTGATAGCGCATACCGCGAAAGGTGGGATTATCTAAAAAGCTATTGTTAGAGATAAAGGCGAAGATCCCGCTTGGCTGTTCTTTAATCTTAGATTCTGCAAAGCAAATAAATTTGACATAATCATCAAGTAGCCATTTGGGATTTTTCTCGTTTTTGAGCTTTTTGCGCTCTAAAATATTTTTAAACTCTTTAGTAGAGTTTTTATTCTTTAAATAGTTTTGAATTAGCCCTTGCTCTACTTTGTTTAAATGTGCCTCGCTTGGCTCTAAACCATAAGTGATACGCACATTATCCTCAAATAAGCCCTTGTTCGCACTTGCGCCACTATAAGGCGGGTTGCCTGTGATAATCAAAATCGCATTTTCTTTAGTTTGCTGTGCAGCTTCAAACTCTGCTGTAAGCTCTGGGGTAAATGAAGGTAGTTTTCCCTCTTGTTTGACTTGTTTGATATTATAAAGTGTATTAGTAAGATAGATTCCTAACCTTTCTTTTTCTTTCAAAGGTGCGTTAAACTCTTCTTTGAAACTTTGGGAAAGCTTTAAATGTGCGATTGTATAAGGAGCAATGAGAAACTCAAAGCCAAAGAATTGCTTTAATAGCTTTTTAGGCTCATATCTTGCGCTATCTTTAGGGGTGGATTCTAAGGCTTTGCGGAAAGCTTCTAGCAAAAATGTCCCTGTCCCTGTGGCAAAGTCTAAAAGCGTGATATTATCATTCTCCAAACTCGCACCTAAGCCATTTTTTAAGGCAAAATCTGTTTTAAGTATAGAATCTATGGCATTAATAATAAAGCTCACAACACTTGCAGGAGTGTAATACACACCGCGAATCTCACGCAATCTAGGGTCGTATTGAGAAAGAAAAGTCTCATAAAAGTGCAAATAAGGGTCTTTATGTGTAAATTGCGTGGTGTAATGCCCTAACAAGTCTTTTTCACTTGCTTTATTTAGCTCTTTTATAATGCTTATAATATCAATATGATTGATAATATACAAAATCTCCTCTATAAGCCATTTGATAGAATCTAAATCCTCCAAATCATCTAAAAATCCGCTCATCGCACGAATAAGTGGAAAAGACTTAGGAATAAAGGCTTTGGCATTGTAGAGGTCAATCTCCTTGCCACTTGTATTATTTAGCCTCGCAAGAAAAAGGCTATAAGTGAGCGTTTGGGCAAAGCTATCAGCAAACTCTGTGAAGTCTAATTCTTTATAAAGCTGCTCTTTAAATGTTTCATAAAGACTAATGATATGGGAATTGTCTTGCGCCTCTATTAGAGAATCTTTTAGAATCTGTGTGCGTTGGGCGAGGCTATTGGCAAACTCTTTAGCAGCAACAATAGGCTTTGGGCTGTGAGTGAAAAAGAGTTTGAAAAGTTCGGTTAGTTCTTTTCGCTTAGATTCTAAAAGTGTCTTGTTTTTGAGCGTGGCTTTAAGTTGGCTTAATTCGCAGATTCTGCGTTCTTGCACGATTTGTGCCTTGCCTTTAGAATCTTTACGCACAAGACAGAATCGCAAATAATCAGTAAGCATTAGATTATCGCTAAGTCGCAGATATTTTTCAATCTGTGGGCTTTGTGCCACAGAATCTAAATCTGCATTCACGCGTTTGTTTTCAATATAGCCAATTATCAAGCCTTGATTTTGGATAAGAAAATCAGGTGCGCCTCTGCCCTCTTTGTCGTTGTTTGGCTCGTGTTTGATTGTAAGGCTTTGTAGAGTTTTATTCTCTAGCATTAAGGATTCTTTGAGAGATTCTAAAAAATTCTGTAAATGCGTGCGGTAAGTATGCTCTTTGTCTTGTGGTGAGATTCCTTGAATCTCATTTAAGTATTTCTTTAGCATTCTTTATCCTTTCATCACAATAAAACTCGCAAAATTTACCCAGCGGAAAAGCGTCTCCACGCACGAAAATCCCGCGTTTAAAAACATTGCGCGATTCTCTGCTTCACTATAAGGCACAAGCACATTTTCTAACGCCTCACGCTTTTTAGCAATCTCAAAATCACTATATCCCTGCTTCTTTTTGTTTGCTAAATAATATTGAATCATCTTAAAATCTAGCTCTTTATGCTCCACCATTACCTTTTCAGAGACGATGAAAACACCCTTAGGATTGAGACAATCATAAATCTTTTGCACCAACTTTTCGCGCTGAAGCGGGCGGATAAATTGCAAAGTGTAATTCGCTATTACCACATCACTTTTAGGAAAATCTACTTCCAAAATATCGCCACAGATGAGGTTTGCACACATTTCATACGCACTTAATTTATTCTGTGCTATCTCTAGCATAGATTCCGCATTATCTATTCCATAGAGATTCAGCGGAAACTCCGCCTTAGAAGCTATTTCCACGAGCATTGCCCCTGTGCTTGTGCCTAAATCTAGCAAGGTGGAATCGGGCTTTAAATACATTAACGTAAAATCTGCACAAAGCCCTAAAACTTCCTTATAATAAGGGATTGAACGGCTTACCATATCATCAAACACGCCCGCAACTTTAGCGTCAAATTCAAATTGTTTTTGAGGATTCTCTGTAAAAATCTTATCCATTGTTTATTCCTTTGACTTTATCGCATTTTGCGATTCTGCGGTCTGCCTTACATTGTTTTGGAATTCCAAGTTTGCACTACTTGCATTCTCCACATTCTCTTTGGATTCTCTATTTTCACATTTCAAAGCCTTATAAGCCCGTTGAATATCTCGCTGAATCTGCTCTTTTAACTCGCTTAAATGCTCAAAATGCTTGTTTTCGCGCAAGTATTTCACAAGAAAGAATCCCGCTTCCTTTTGCTGCACCTCTAGCTTCATTCCAAGCAAATGCCCCTCAATCGCAAAAGATTTATCCGTGCTTAGACGATTACCGATGAAAATTACTGCGGGATATTTTAGGGATTCCGCACTTTGTGCGCCTAATTGCACAAACCCCGCATACACTCCCTCCTTTGGGAGCAAAAATCCATCGTTTTGCAGGTTAATGGTTGCGACAAGTTCCTTTGCACCAATCCCCTGCCCCCGCACGATTCCACCGCGAATCTCAAAGGGACGCCCTAGCAGTTTGTTTGCCTGCTTTAAATTACCATTAATCAACAACTCTTTGATTAACCCGCTATGCACAGAGAGTTTTTTATAAAACACCTCATCAACCACAATTACTCTCCCTTGAAATCTCTTTTGCAAGTCAAAAGTATAGTAATGCCGCTCCTTGCCAAAACGAAAATCATATCCTACAACCAAACATTCTAAATTAGGCAGAATCTCCAACAAAAACTCTACAAACTCCTTGTCGCTTTTGCTGCGAACATATTCTAAAGGTAGTGAAAAAATCGGATAGGAAGCATAAAATGCGCGATATTTTTGAGGTAGTAACTCGCCTTGATTGTTTTCAATGCACAAAATCGCGCCTTTATCGCCTAATTTTTCAAAAAGAACTTGGTGTGCGCTGTGCATTCCATCAAATTTCCCAAGCGCAAGACTTGTGATATTACGCGCTAGGCTTGGCTGTTTGGCAAGCGATAAAAAACTCAACATTTCCTTCCTTTCCTCTCACTTTAGATTCCTCACAAACTAGAATCCTAAAGCCCTTATTTTCCAAAAGCGCAAGTGTCTGCTCTAATGCTACTTTCGCGCTTTTTGATTCCATTAACACGCCCTTTTTATTGCGTTTTGCTTCCACTCCCACTTCAAATTGTGGTTTAAAAAGCAAAATCAAAAGCCCACTTGCTAATGCCTTGATTGCACTTAAAATATCCTTGATAGAAATAAAAGAAACATCGCAAACCACGAGCGGAAAAGTCTGCGATTCTTGATTTTCTCTTGCAAAATCGCGAATATCTGTGCGCTCATAGAATCTCACGCGCGGATTCTGCCTCAAGCTTGTATGTAGCTGATTGCTCCCCACATCTACACAAACAACAGATTCCACGCCTGCATTTAACAAAACCTCACTAAATCCACCCGTACTAGACCCAATATCTAAGGCATTCAACCGATGAAAATTCTGCTTTAAGTAGGGATTGGATTCCAAGAAACAATGCAGTTTCTCCCCTGCACGACTCACAAAGCACAAAGATTCTAAAAAGGAAATGGAATCGCAAGAGGAAACTTCACAAGAAACCCTCTTGCATACTTTATCATTCACGCAAACTTTACCCTTTTTGATGAGACTTTGTGCCTTGTTGCGTGATTCACATAAACCTAATTTCACACAAGCAATATCCAATCGTATTTTTTGTATAGTTTGCAAATCTTGCAATTACTTTCCTTTTAAATCCTCTTTACTTAAGCCTTTAAAGCCAAATTTTAAGAAATTTTCACCAAATTTTGGGTGGCTTAACACGAGTGTTAAACTATCTTGTATGCGTTTATTTTGCGGCGCAAATTTAACCAAATAGTATTCCCCCCAACGCATAGCATTTTGCTTCATTAACCCCTGTAAATCTTTGCTTTGTAGTCGGGTAATTTTTATTGGGGATTCTCCATTGCTTAAAGTCAAATGATAGCCGTTTTCCAAGAATCCTAAGGAATTCTGCTCGCTTTGATACACATCTACAAAAAATACTTCTCCCTTTTCGTGTGGATAGTTTTTCTCATCATAGGAATTTAAATGCACCGCAATTAAAACAATCCGCGTAATCTCATCAAAGACTAGCTCACTTTTGCGTGTTGCTTGAATATAAGATTCTTCAGGTTTAGAGGGAATTAATTTAGATTTCAAAGATTCCATTTTAGTGCAACCATTCAAAATCAATAAAATACCGATTAAGATTCCACCAAAAAAGAATCGCAACAAATGCTTTAGACACATAATTGAACACCGATTTCATAATAAGTAAAGCCGAGCTCTTTAAGTCTTTTGGCATTGTATTGATTGCGTCCATCAAAAATGATAGGTGTTTTCAAACGCTCTTTGATTTCCAAAAAATCCGGACTTCTAAACTCTTTCCATTCTGTAACTAGCACGAGACAATCACAATTTTCTAATGCGTCATATTTGTTTTTGGCATATAAAATATTTGGAATCCCTTTGAGATAAAATTGCTGCGCTTCTTGCATTGCCTTAGGGTCATATGCTTTTACCACCGCACCGCGTGCAATTAATTCATTAATGAGAACAATAGAAGTTGCCTCACGCATATCGTCTGTTTCTGGCTTGAAACTAAGCCCCCAAACACAAATTTGCCTTTCACTTAAATCATTGCCAAAATGCTGCACGATTTTTTTACCCAAGATTCGCTTTTGCTCATAATTGACTTGTTCTACTGCGCAAATCACCTTAGGATTCATTCCATTTTCTAATGCAATTCTTGATAAAGCTTTTACATCTTTTGGAAAACAACTCCCCCCATAGCCACAACCCGGATAAATAAAATTATATCCTATGCGCTTATCACTCCCGATTCCAACACGAACATCATTTACATTTGCGCCCACCGCCTCGCAAATATTTGCAATCTCATTGATAAAACTAATTTTCGTTGCTAGCATTGCGTTTGCTGCATACTTTGTCATCTCTGCGCTTTTAATATCCATTACAATAAATCTGTCTCGACTACGGCAAAAAGGAGCGTAAAGCTCTTTTAAACGCTCCTTTACCCACTCTTCCTCTGCACCAATGACAACGCGGTCTGGCTTAAGAAAATCATTAATCGCATCTCCCTCCTTTAAAAACTCTGGATTGCTTGCAACTCCAAATGGAATCTTTTTCTTACGTGCTTTAAGCGCTTCATTAATCGTTACTTGAACCTTTTGTGCAGTGCCAACTGGAACGGTGGATTTATCTACGACAATAAGTTGCGATTCCATTGTTTCGCCAATTTCTTTTGCGGCTTGAAGCACATATTGTAAATCCGCACTGCCATCTTCACCCATAGGTGTGCCTACTGCGATAAATACAATTTCACAATTTTTTAATGCCTCTTGTAAGGAAGTAGTGAAATATAAATTACCATTTTGATAGTTTTTATTTACAAGTTCTTCTAAACCCGGCTCATAAATAGGAATCTCACCGGATTTGAGTTGTGCAATTTTGGATTCTACCACATCTACACAAACAACTCTATTTCCCATTTCGGCAAAACAAGTCCCGCTTACTAATCCCACATATCCTGTGCCAATCATTGCTATATTCATCAAGATTACCTTTGAAATTCATAAAACTTTCGCATTTTAGCATAATCTTACTCCAAATAATATAACCGCAAAGGAAACTTAAAGCAAAATAAATTTATAATTTTATTGTTTAGACTTTATAAAGACTTGCGAGGTTGGATTATGGCGCGACATCTCTTAGAAACTAAAGACTTTAATAAAAACGAAGTGGAACAAATTTTGGATTTAGCTCAAAGCTTTTTAGAATCTAAACCTAGAAATAGCTTAAATGGGCATATTATTATTACAATCTTTTTTGAAAACTCTACCCGCACGCTCTCTAGCTTTGAAGTTGCAACTAAAAGATTAGGTGGAAGTGTGGTGCGTTTAGATGTCTCTCGTAGCTCTACTGCAAAAGGAGAAACGCTTTTTGACACCGCAGCAAATCTCAATGCAATGAATCCAAGCGCAATTATCGTCCGACATAGAAACTCTGGCGTGCCAAACATTCTTTCTCAATATGTTTCTTGCTCTATTATCAATGGAGGCGATGGCGCGCACGCGCACCCAACACAAGCACTTTTAGATTTGCTTACCTTACGCAAACATTTGGGCAACCTAGAGGGTAAAAAAATTGCGATTGTGGGTGATATTCGTAATTCGCGTGTGGCTAATAGCAACATTGAACTTTTAGGCAGATTTGGAATGGAAGTGATTTTGGTAGGTCCTCCGCATTTTATTCCGAAAACTTCCTTGCGCCATTGCTTATTTTTAAAAGAAGTCATTGATGAAGTTGATGCAGTGATGAGTTTGCGCACACAAACAGAGCGGCATGATTGCCCGATATATTCAAGCTTAAAAGACTATGCAAGTGATTATTGTATTACGCAAGAAATTTTTGGTAATCGCGATATTATCTTGTTACACCCCGGACCTGTGCATCGCAATATTGATATTAGTGATGCAATGCTAAAAGACCCACGCTGTAAAATATTAGAACAAGTAACAAATGGTGTCGCAATTCGTATGGCGGTTTTAGAAACACTCATTATGCACGATAGTAGCTCAAAGATTCCAAAAAACTTCCCTTACTTTTAATGGAATCTCTAATCTTAGAACTTAGCACGCTTTTTATTGTCGGTTTCATTGGTGCTTTGACACCTGGACCGGATATTTTGTTTGTGCTTAGAAACACCATTAGTTTTGGCACTAAGGCTGGTTTTTCTAGCTTATTTGGCATTTTTTGTGGTTGGCTTATTTTTATCAGTTTGATTTATTTTGGCTTTGCCCATCTGATAAATGGTGCGTTACCTCAAGGAATCCTAAGCTGTATTGGTGGATTCTATTTATTTTATGTTGCTTTTGCGCTTTTAAGAAAACCGAAAAATACCATTGATTTTCATTTACATTTGCAAACAAGCAAAACTTTCTTTTATGATTTTATTCTCAAAGGGTTTTTACTGAATCTCTCCAATCCCAAAGCTATCCTCTTTTTTGCTGTTATTATTACACCTTTTATGAATCAATATTTAGAGATTAGTCTTTTAGTCTTGCTCTGTGGATTATTTTTTACTTTTATTCTTGTGATTATGCTGGGTGTATTTTTTAGAAAATTCATCAACAACACATTTTTTGATAAAATTGATAAAATTTGTGGAATCGTTTTTATTCTTTTTGGGATTCTACTTTTTATCTCAAGTTATCAAAGTTTTCAACTTGTGTTTTTCAATGAAATTTAACACATTAAATCTTGACAAGTTTATCTTTTTAGATTAAAATTTTCTCATCACTTCATTCAAAGAGAAGTTATAAGGAACTGCATAAAGGACTTCAGGGATTTTAACATCCGTTTTTCCACAATTTTTAAATTTTTCAAGAAACCTCTTTGCAAGGAATCCTAAACAAAATTAAGGCGACAAATGAGCGAAAACAATTCAAACAAAAAAGAACACAAAACCCGCACTCATACACCCGTTGAGGGCTATACGATTGAAGATTTACGCGCAAAATCCATTAATAAACTTGCAGAAATCGCAAAATCTTTGGGTATTGAAAATCCACAAGAATTTTTGCGTCAAGATTTGATTTTTGAGATTTTAAAAACACAAGTTAGCAAGGGTGGATTTATCCTATTTACAGGAATCTTAGAGATTACAAGTGAGGGGTATGGATTCTTACGTGCCATTGATGAAAATTTCTCCGGCTCGCAAAATGATGCTTATGTAAGTAGCACACAGATTCGTAGATTTACTCTAAGAAATGGAGATATTATCACAGGACAAGTTCGCTCTCCAAAAGACCAAGAAAGATATTATGCCCTTTTAAAGGTAGAAGCAATCAATTATCAATCTCCAGAGGAGATGAAAAATCGCCCACTTTTTGATAATCTTACGCCTCTCTTTCCAACCGAACAAATCAAATTAGAATACAATAGCTTTAAAATCACAGGTAGAATGTTGGATTTATTTGCTCCTATTGGAAAAGGACAACGTGCATTGATTGTCGCACCTCCAAGAACGGGTAAAACAGAGCTAATGAAAGAGCTTGCCTATGGAATCACCCAAAATCACCCAGAGGTAGAATTGATCGTCTTACTCGTAGATGAACGTCCAGAGGAAGTTACTGATATGGAAAGAAGTGTGAAAGGTGAAGTTTATAGCTCCACCTTTGATATGCCCGCCAACAACCATACGCGCGTAGCAGAACTTGTCGTAGAGAAAGCAAAAAGAATGGTAGAAATGGGCAAAGATGTCGTGATTTTACTAGATTCCATTACGCGTCTTGCAAGAGCTTATAACACTGCTACACCTAGCAGCGGTAAAGTGCTTAGTGGTGGGGTTGATGCAAACGCCTTGCACAAACCCAAACGATTCTTTGGAGCAGCAAGAAATATTGAACAGGGCGGAAGTCTAACGATTATCGCAACTGCACTGATTGAAACAGGCTCTAGAATGGACGAAGTGATTTTTGAGGAATTTAAAGGCACAGGAAATAGTGAAATTGTCTTGGCGCGTCATATTGCAGAGCGCAGAATTTATCCCGCAATGGATATTCTAAAAAGTGGCACACGCAAAGAAGAATTACTCTTAGGTAGCGACAAATTACAAAAAGTTTGGGTATTGCGCAATGCGATTCATCAAATGAATAATGAGATTGACGCTCTGACTTTTCTTTATTCCCAAATGCAAAAATCCAAAGACAATGAAGAATTTTTAAATATGATGAATAACGATGCAAAAGATTAAAATATGATTCCACAAAGAATTGGTGTATTTGATAGCGGCGCAGGGGGTATAAGTGTCCTAAAAAGTCTTATCCATTCCCACAACTTCAGCGAAATCATCTATTATGGAGATACTGCACGCGTCCCCTATGGTGTGCGCAGCGCAGAAACTATTGCACAATATTCCCTAGAAGCACTAGAATTTTTTAAAACTTTTGATTTGGATTTACTTGTTATTGCTTGCAACACCGTGAGTGCTTATGGCTTGAAAGCTATGCAAGCAGTTGCACCCTATCCTATTGTTGGTGTGATTGAGCCGGGAGTTTTAGCGCTTAAAAATAAAATCCCCAATAAAGATTCCAAAATCTTGATTTTAGGCACAAAAGCGACGATTCAAAGCAAGCTTTATAGTGAGCTTTTAGCATTTGAGGGTTATCATAACACTTTTGGGCTTGCCACTAGCCTTTTTGTTCCTATTGTGGAAGAAGGAATTTTTGAGGGTGAAATCTTGAAATCAACAATGAAACATTACTTTGCCCTCTATTCCCAAACGCCAGAAGCCATTATTTTAGGCTGCACACATTTCCCTTTAATTGCAGATTCCATTTCACATTATTATCATCACAACCCCTTGCTCATTCATTCGGGAGAAGCCATTATGGAATACCTGCAAAACTCTTATATTTTAAAGTCTTTTGAGAATCCTCCGAAAGTAACTTTCTATGCAAGTGATAGCGTGGAAAAACTAGAAAAAATCGCTAAAATTTGGCTTGCAAAATAAATTCTATTTCTAAACATTATCACTTGATTTTGCAATGATTTGCGAGGTTTTTGCCATAAAATCTACAAAAAAAGCTAAATTTTATTTTTATTTTGATATTTTATATCTTTTACAACTAAAGATTTAGAATCTAATGATAAATTCAAACTTCCAAAGGAGATTCTATGCGAAAAGCATGGATAAAAGCAAGAGAAAAAGATAAAATCAAAACGCAATTACGCTATGCAAAAAAGGGTGTCATCACGCAAGAAATGGAATATGTCGCCAATCTTGAGCATTTAAGTCCCGAAATCGTGCGTAAAGAAGTGGAGAAAGGGCGGCTTATAATACCCGCAAACATAAATCACACGAATTTAGAACCAATGGGAATTGGAATCGCAACGCGCACTAAGATTAATTCTAATATCGGTAGTTCTGCACTTGCAAGTTCTATTGAAGAGGAAGTGCAAAAAACACTAATTTCCATTAAATATGGAGCGGATACGATTATGGATTTAAGCACAGGGGGAGATTTAGATTCTATCAGAGAAGCAGTAATCCAAAGCTCTAGTGTGCCGATTGGCACAGTGCCAATCTATCAGATTCTACACGATGTGAAAAACGACATTAATGCGCTAGATATTGACACTATGCTAGAAGTAATGGAGAGACAGGCAAGGCAAGGCGTGAGTTATTTCACAATCCATTGCGGATTCCTCCTAGAACATATGCCAAAACTATCCAAACGTAAAATGGGCATTGTCAGTCGTGGTGGTAGCTTAATGGCTTCTTGGATGTTGCATTATCACAAACAAAATCCCTTTTATGAAGCCTTTGATGACATTTTAGATATTTGCCAACGTTACGATGTCTCTTTAAGTCTTGGGGATTCCTTGCGTCCGGGTTGTCTAGCGGATTCTAGTGATGAAGCCCAGCTTGAAGAGCTAAGAGTAATGGGCGAATTAGCCGCAAGAGCTTACGAAAAAGATGTGCAAGTGATGATAGAGGGACCGGGACATACGCCAATGAATGAAATTGAACGCAATGTAGAGTTGCAAAAGGAGCTTTGCCACGAGGCACCTTTTTATGTTTTAGGACCGCTTGTTACAGATATTGCTGCGGGGTATGACCATATCGCTTCAGCCATTGGTGCGGCTATTGCCGCTTGGAAAGGTGTTGCAATGCTATGTTATGTTACCCCTAAGGAGCATTTAGGGCTACCGAATGCAAAAGATGTGCGTGAGGGAATCATTGCTTATAAAATCGCAGCACACGCAGCGGATATTGCGCGTGGGCGCACAAATGCAAGAATCAGAGATGACGCAATGAGCAATGCGCGGTATAATTTTGATTGGAATAGACAATTTGAACTTGCCCTTGACCCAGATAGAGCGCGTGAATATCACGATGAGAGTCTGCCACAAGAGGTATTTAAAGATGCGAAATTCTGCTCAATGTGCGGACCAAAATTTTGCAGCTATAAGATTTCACAAGAAATCGTAGAACAACATCAAGAAAAGGAAAATGTGTGAATCAAGAACAACTCGTTAATTTATTAAAAGAGGTAATCTACCCAAATTTTGAAAAAGATATTGTAACATTTGGCTTTGTTAAGGAAATGCTAGTAGAGGGCGATTCTGTTGCTTTGCGCGTGGAGATTCCCTCTGCGTCCGCTGAAGTAGCACAAAAACTCAAAGATTCCATTACGCAAAAGCTCAATGCACGAGGAATTACAAAAATTAATTTGGACATCAAGCAACCTAAACCACAAGCGGAATCCAAACCACAAGGCACAAAAAATCTTGCTCCACAGATTAAAAACTTTGTAATGGTAAGTAGTGGTAAAGGGGGCGTGGGCAAATCCACTACAAGTGTTAATTTAGCAATTGCTTTGGCAATGCAAGGCAAAAAAGTTGCATTGCTAGATGCGGATATTTATGGACCCAATGTGCCAAGAATGCTTGGATTAGAAAAAGAAAAACCCGAAGTTGATCCAAACCTTAAAAAACTGATTCCATTGCAAGCTTTCGGCATTGAAATGATTTCTATGGGAGTGCTTTATGATGAGGGGCAAAGCCTGATTTGGCGGGGACCGATGATTATTCGTGCAATTGAACAAATGTTAAGTGATGTTTTGTGGGGGGATTTGGATATAATGGTGATAGATATGCCTCCGGGCACAGGTGATGCGCAACTCACTCTCGCACAAAGCGTTCCTGTAACAGCTGGAATCTCTGTTTCTACCCCACAAAGAGTTGCGCTTGATGATGGTGCTAGGGCGTTGGATATGTTTTTAAAACTTAAGATTCCTGTTGCTGGGATTATAGAAAATATGAGTGGCTTTATTTGTCCGGGTTGTGGCACAGAATACGATATTTTTGGCAAAGGCACAACAGAACAAGTTGCCAAAGACTTTGACACAAGAACTCTTGCGCAGATTCCTATTGAACCTATCGTGCGTGAGGGTGGCGACAATGGCAAGCCAATCGTATATTTCAAGCCAGATTCTAAATCTGCTAAAGAATATCTAAAGGCTGCCAAAGAATTATGGGAGTTTATAGAGGAAGTCAATGCTAAAAAATTAGCAGATAACAGTGCGATTCAACCTGTGGATAATGGCAAGTCTGCTTGCAGTAGCTAGGCGGATTCCCCCGCTTACCCTACCCCTTTAACAAATGATTCAAAAAGGTATTCATCTTTTCTTGCTTGGTTTGGGATTCGTAGGGTTTGGAATCTTTGGGTTCCTTAGAATCTTGAAGTGTTTGTTTGGCTTGTGTATTGTAAGATTCTTGTTTGCTTAGTGCTTGAAGTTCTTGAACATTAAGAGAATGAAAATCTAAAATCTCTTGAAAGACTTTGAGGAAATGCGTTAAAGAGTTTGCAAACTGCTCTCTATCCTCGTCCCAAACAATCGTATTATTATGCGTATAACCTAAATCTATCAACTCTTGCAAATGGGATTCCACAGAGATTTTACCATTTAACAAATCCCAGAATCTTTGGTCTGTGTCGTAATGAATAAGGTAGTTGTTGAGGGTATTGTTCGTTGCGCTACGCCCTGTGATTTTATTATTATACGCTTGATAATCAGCCATTCTTGTGAATATTCCGCTTCTTTAAAATAGCTAAAATTTCTACTTAAATACTCATTAAACATTCTATCAAGCGAGATTTTATCTCCTTGTATAAAGTTTGACAAGATATAATTTTCTATATTTTTTGTGGAAAAATCAATGAAGCTAGGCGTTGTAATGCCTAGTTTATGACTGCCAACTATAAATTTGAGTGAGCATTTCCTCTGTGGGAATTAATGCAAAAACATTTTGATAACCATAATCTGTAAAGAATCCTTTAGGTAAAGTATTGATTTCCTCTTTTGAGAGCATTTTATTGCTTTTTGTGAAATCCTCGCCATAGAAGTTTTTAAAAGATTCAAAGGCGTTTTTAGCTGTCTGCATAAAATCTACTTGCGAATAAGCCGCTGGTATGCTAATGGAATCTGTCAGCATAGTTTTTTGATAAATGTTCTCTAATGTATCGTAATGAATCTTGTAATCTAGCGGAATCCCAGCAGCAACATTAAAATCCTCTCCCATAAAACCCTGTTCGTCCAAAGAATATCCAAATGCGCTTTTATTTTAAAAGGCAATTTCTTTTTGGATTTTAAGGATTTGAGAGTTTTTAGCATTGTGGATTTCCCAAGCTTTATCCAATATCTCCAAAGGCTTATCAGGTAAATTTCTTGTGGGGACTTGGATTTGTTTAACTTGTAAAAGCTCTTCTTCTAATTGTCTAATTTTGGATTCTGTTTCCTCTTTAGTCTCTTTGATTTGCTTGGATACATTTTTATGCAATAATAAACTAAAATCAAAAACACCTAGAGACTCTACCTCTGCTTTTTGATTTATTGCTTGAGAATTGTTAGAATATTGATTAAGCATTGCCGCAAAGGAATGATTGGATTCCTTGCTTTTGATTGCATTGTTTGCAAAAGTGTTTAAATGCTCTACTTTATTTTCTATCCGCATAATTTCTCCTAGAATCTAGTGCATTTTTTGCCCAAAATTGATAAAAATTTGCTACATTTTTTGCTTCTTTTGTGTAGGCTTGATAACGCTTATTACTACCCTCTAAAGTATATAATACATTATAGGTATATCTATTATTCCAAGAAACGCTTTTGGAGTAGTTATAAATAGATTCAACATAAACTCCGCTGACTTTCCCCCAAGTAACCCCAATGGCATTACCTAACTTTTCTGCTTTGCTAGAGCCTGCAAATTGTCCTTTATTATAAGTATCTCTTTCATAGCGCAATACAGCCATTTTGTCTTTTTCATTTAAGTTATCCCTTGTAAGATTAAGCTGTCCATATACAGTATATCTCATCGTTGCACCATAATTTGAGATTCTTTTGTCTTGACCTCTCTCATAGGTATAAACTCCCCCTACAACTCCTCTTTCCTCCTCTGCGCTTAGAACTCTTACACCCTCACTCGTATCACTTATTGCACCATTGGTTAATTTTGCTAAAAAGTCCTCTGCAAAGGTTGTGGTAGAAAGGAATCCTAAGATTGCAAGAATGCCTAAAATCTTTTTTGTTTTCATTCGTTTTTCTTAAATTTAGATTATGAACGCTTCATTATAATGATTAAAGGTTTGATTTATCTTTATTTTTTGATTCATTGATTTTTAAATCTCTCCTTTGTTACTTTAAGTAATCCTCTTAAAACTTCTGCCACAAAGTGAGACCAAAGATAGCATCAGGTGCAGCAGAACTCCCACCCAAAGAGGCACTAAGAGAAACTGCAGTATCAGAATTTACACTATAAGTAGAACCTATGCTTAGCGTGGGGATAGAGCGAATCTCGGAGTTTTGATGTCCATTAATCTTTTGTTCTGTTTGGAATCTCTGCTCCGCCCCCAAGTCTAAAGTAATCTTGGGACTTAAAATAATAGACAAATCCCCGCCTATATAATAGCTATTACCATATTCTACCTTTGCAAACTCAAACTTCCTCTTTGCGTTATAGCCAAATCCCCCATAGATTCCATAAACCACAGGGTCGCTGTATCCTCTCAAAGTTGCTTGCAGGTTTTGAGATTTGAGGTAGAAGTTTTTATCCTCATTGACGAAAGTCTCCCTCTGCACCACTGCACTTTGAAAGCTAATCTGTGGCACAAAATCCGCAACACTATTAAAAGTATAGATTAACCCAAGCCACAAGGAATTAAACGACCATTTGTTATTATGAGAATATTCACCTGTGAAAAAGTTTGTATATTCTTGTCTCGCATAGCTTCCATTGCCCGAAACAAGCAAATCAAATTTCGGGTGTAAGGTATAAATAAAGGTTTGATTAAGGCTTAGTTGCTTCGTATCATTCCAAATCGTTGGGTCGCCTGTAATACTTAGGTTTGGATACATTGTATAAGAGTTTGCATTCCCAGAGCTTAGAAGCGAAACATTTGTAATACTCCTAAGCCCAATTTGTTTTTTAAAAAGACTATCAATACTCAATTCATCTGACGCCAAAAGTGGCGAAACACAAGCTAGAATCCCTAACAATATTTTCTTAAACATTTAAACCCTCCGAATCTAAAATATCCCATATTGTAACAAAGTAGCAATTTTTATTCCAAAATTCAATAAATCATTCGTGAGAATCTTAAATTTTTGTTAAAATAGCCGATGTTGTAAGTAGAATAATTTTACAAGGAGGAAACAATGTTAAAGAAAATTCTTAGTATTGCGGTAATGAGTAGTTTATTTTCAAGTGGTGCATTGGCAGAGGATTTGTTGGCAAAAATAACCAATGGTGCATTAAGTGATACAAGTAAGGGTGTAAGGCTCTTAAGCGCAGAGGAGGAAAAGCAGGTTGTAGGGGGGTATGTGGTAGCAGACTTTGGCTCTGGAAATGAATGGTATGGAATAGCATTATATACAGCAAATGAATTACAAAAAGGGGGTTTATGCGGTTTAGGCATTGAAAATTGCGCTGCGCCAAGTGCTGGAAGATTGCAAGACTATGCAGAAATTGTGAATAACACAATAGGCTTTTTCCCTGTTTATATAGTAAGAAGAAGCATTAAGGTTTCCGATTTGGGACGCCCTTATGTTCTTTTTAATTATCAAGTCGGAATGCTTGATACAAATATGCAACTTTACAAGTTTGGCTCTACAACCTCAAGCATTTATTTAAAAAACAATTTGGTAATTAAGGAGCTACAAAATCATTTTAAAACAAGATTTGAATCTAATCTTGGTGGTTGGTATGCAAGATAATCTTAATTATCTTAAATAACGCAAAGTGAGGTGCTAAATGATTATAAGTCAAACTCGCAATTATGATAATTTTATGCAAGATAATAAGGCATTGCAACAAACCTCTAATGCCAATCAAATTGCAAATCAGAAACACAATTTGACTTCCAATAAAACAGAGGCGGTTAAAGAAGTGCTAGGTTATGGTGTAGATAGTGAGGGATTCTTTACGAGTGATTTAAATGAAGCAGCAGGGATTCCAAAGGATTATAAAATCTATGCAAAGGACATTGAAAACTTTGTAAATTATCATCAAAACAGAAGCGATATTCTCGCTACACACAATCAGGTGGATATTGCCAAGAGCCTAGCAAATGCGTATAAAGCTTTTTCTCAACTCATTCCACAAAGCCAAAGCCCGAGCTTCTCTAACAAAGAGTTAGAGAATATGCCCTATGCTTTCAAAATGGATAGCAATTATAATGTTACACAAACCTACACTTATGCAGAATATCAAAGCGCATTAAACAAAGATGAGAGCGGAATATTACTTACCTTTAATACCTTTGATAGTAGAGGTTTTAGCAAAATCAATGCAGAAACAATTTTTAACCAAGCCGACAATGTAAGCATTAATAAATATGCGTATCAAAACGCTAATGGTATAGCCAAAGGTGGTGTTTTGATCGCGTTTTTGAATAATTCTAGTTTATTTTTTAATGTCAATCAGTTCCTAGAGGGAGAAACTAAGATTCTTGGTAAAATTATAGGGCTTGACAAAAATATCAGTGAAAAAGAGCTTGAAAATTTTAAAGGCTTTATGAATGCAAACAAGATTCAAAGTGCTTTTGGTGAAAATAATGATTCTTGGAATACGATAGAGGAGCAGTTGTCGTTGCAATATTATATTAAAAGAAGTGAAGCAACAGGGGATAAAGACTTATTCAAAGAATCTTTAAGTTTCGCGCAAGAATATCAAGAAATGATTGATTCTAGTATGAGTTTAGAGGAATTTAAAGAAAAATATCTTGACTTTAAAGAAAGGCACGAGGAATTTGTAAAAAAACTTAAAGAAAAAGAAAATATTTTATCCCAAAGTGAAAAACAAAATAGCAATGAGGAAACAGAATTGGGAAGTAAAAACAAAAAATTTAAACCAATCCAAGTAACAAGTAAAAGCGAAACTTATCAAGATACGAGCTTTTTAAACACTTTAGATTTTATTAAAAGTCAGCAGAAGCTAGAACAAATCTTAATGCTCTTTAGAGAAAGGAGTAAAGGGAGCTTGGATATTCAAGGTCTAAAGGGCTATTTTGCAACTTCACAAAAAAGACTAGATACAGAGGCTTAAGGGATTCTATAAAAGAGAATCACAATAATAAAACTTTATACTTTACTTTTGTTAAAAAGCGAAACATTTATAATGAGATTCTGCATTGAATCATATTAAATCATTGACGCAAATCTTAAATTTTTGTTAAAATAGCCGATGTTGTAAGTAGGATAATTTTACAAGGAGGAAACAATTTTAAAGAAAGTTCTTAGTATTGCGGTAATGAGTGGTTTATTTTCAAGTGGTGCATTCGCAGAGGATTTGTTAGCACAAATAACCAATGGTGCATTAAGTGATACAAGTAAGGGTGTAAGGCTCTTAAGCGCAGAGGAGGAAAAGCAGGTTGTAGGGGGGTATGGCTTAATGGAAAATAATGGGGTAAATGTTTTTGAGCTTATGCGTTCTAGCCTTAATGGAGCTACTATTACACAAATCGGGGTCGTAGTGGGATTGACTCAACACGAAATGGATTATAATGTCCTTTGTGGATTTGGTGGTGATGGCTGTTCTGCAAGTTCTTATGTTAATAAGCAATCTTATAATGACTTGGCAATCATTGCTGACCCAGACAGAAATGAATATCTCGCCGTAACTGCTACTAAAACAACTACAATAGGAGCTTATGGAGTGCCTCAAAATCAATTTACCAATGGTGCCGTGGTAGTTGGGCTAAACCATAACAATGGGACGATTTATAAGATTAGAAATGTTACTTCTAATAGTAGTGTAGCAAGTGAGGTATGGAGGAGAGTTGGTAATGATTTAAATGGAATCCTCTTAAATCAATACCGATAAATTTAAGCAAGGAGGCTTGCAATGATAAATTCTATTCATTCAAACTATAATAACCCTTTGGTAAATCTACAACCAAATATCAGCAAGAATGCAAGTCAGGTTGCTACAAACAATACCTCCAATCTTGTTTCTAGCAAAGAAGTATCCAAAGGCTCTACTAACCAAGTTTTAGGCTACGCGGTAGATAAAGATGGCTACTTCACAGAGGAGTTTAACAAAGCAGCTGGAATCCCAAGTGATTATAAGATTCATTCTAGCACTATGGAGAGTTTAGCTCAAGAAATAACAGACCAAACAAGTAACCCTATGAGAATCTTTAAAAGCATTGATATAGCCAAAACCATAGGCAATGCGTATAAGATTCTCTCTCAAGTCGTGGGTGAAAATGTGCTAAACTCTAAAGATAGCTTTACACTTGAGGAAATAGCAAAATTTCCTCAAGGATACAAATTCAACTCCCAAACAATGCAAGTAAGTGAGATTTACGATAGCATTGCAGACTTTGCTAATCATTCTATGCTTTGGAAAACTCCGATAGGTGGGCGACCCGATAGAATGAATATTAGCAGTTTGTTTTATAATGATTCTTCAGCAAATCCTAGCACAAATGTTTTTAATAATGCAAATGGTGGCTCTGTTGGAAAGGGTTTGTTTGATATGACAAGCAATAAATACACCAATAGTGATGGCTCAATTACAAAAGGTGGCTTGTTAATTGGTATTATTAATGCAAATCTGCATACAAGAGAGGGTGAGACAACTGCAAATGGCAAATCTCAAGGATACGATAAATCAATGTCTTATTCAGAAATCATAAATTATGACGCTTCAAAAGACCCAACAAGCAACAAAAACGAATTTTATGTTACAGGGATACAACCACTTAAAATCCAAAGAAGCGAGGAAAGCCTTAGAGTAGATAAAGAATGGGAAGAGTATGTAAAAAACTATAAAGACCCATTGACAATGTTTTTTGAAAACCTGCAAGAACAGCAAAAACTAAGTTTTGAAGAGCTAGAAAGAAAACGCAAAGAGCTAAAAACAAAAAATATTAAAAATTTTGATTTTGACGCTTAGGGATTCCACAATGACAATTAATCCAATAAATACAAGTTATAATCTAACACAAGAGATTCAAAAGAATACGCAAAACACAACAAAAGAGATTCCAACTTCACAGAATCTATCACAAGACTTAGTAAGAGATAAAAGCCAAGCAGTCAAAGAAATACTAGGCTTTGGCATAGATAGTGAGGGATTCTTTACGAGTGATTTAAACGAAGCTGCAGGGATTCCAAAGGATATTAAAATAGATGCGGGGTTGGGCGTAAAATATTATTTGAGTTCTCTTCCAATACTTGGTTATTACAATAATATAGATTTAGTCGGTAGTGTAAAAAACTTTTATCAAGAGTTTTCTAAGCTTTCAGAACAGGAAAAAGACAATATCGTCAATAAAACAAAAGAAATAAAATATTTTTTAGACAATGGAACGCAATACTCACTTTATGATACTTTGCTAGAAAGGTTTTCAAATAGTAAAGGCAGACTAAATGAGAGCGGGAAGCTAGAGGCTTTTATCAGAATGAATCCTGATTTAATGGTGGCAGAAAAAACAATCAATCTTGCCATACAGGGCAATGGGGCATACGCAAGTTTCATTGATAAAAACGATAATCTATTGGGAATGAATATATTAGATAAAGGCAAAGCAGGACAACTTTTGCGCACAAGTATCAACGAAATGAGCGCAGAAGAGTTCGGGAAACAATGGGGAGAATTAAGGGAGGAATACCAAGCAAGATATGACGCACAGCAAGAGCGATTCAGAAAAGAAAATGAGGAAATTGAGGAATACAATAAGAATCTTGCAGGGCAAAAAACCCAAAAGAAATCTAAAGTAATCCAAGTCAATAAAAAAAGTGAAACTTATCAGGATTTAGACTTTTTAAATACTTTAGACTTTATTAAAAGTCAGCAGAAATTAGAGCAAATCTTAATGCTTTTTGGAGAAAGGAGTAAAGGAAACTTTGATATTCAAAACTTTAAAAACTTCCTTACTTCCTCTTGGAAAAGACTAGATACAGAGGTTTAAAGGATTCTATAATGACAATCTCTAATGTTTGCAAATGGCAATACAGAATCTCTTGATGAAAAACTTGATAAGAATTTGTCTGCTTTTTTCTTTGCTTCAAAGCCTTGCCAATGCAGAATTTATCGTGCAATCCTATCAAGAAATAAAGAATCAAAGAGTGATAAGACAAAGCTATGAGGAATCTTGCGGTGCTTCCTCACTTGCCACATTGATAAATATCCTAGATAAGAGAAATTTAACCGAATTAGAAATCTTAAAAACAATGAGTGAGAGCAAACTAAACACAGATATGGTAAGCTTTACAGATTTGAAAGCAGCGGTTCAAAAACTAGGCTTTAAGGCTAATTCCTATTCTTTGGACAGAGAGATTCTTAATCAACTTGTAAAGATTCCAATGCTTGTAAAGATTGAAAACGACCCTAGATTTCCTCACTTTGTAGTGATTATCAACCACAAAGGCAATTATTTGCAAATCTTTGACCCAAACTATGGCGAATATATCAGCTCTAAAAAAGAATTTTATAGTATATGGGATAGGGACAAAAAGGGAGGTTATGCGCTGATTGTAGCTCCCAAAAAAGATTTAAAATCATTCAATTTAACCCTACCGCGCTCTTTAAATCTCATTTTTTCTCCTTTTAGCTTGCATTGAGTTCGTATCCTCGCGCATAAAATCTATCACTTTTAGGCATTTTAAGATAAAATAAATTTAAGACATTTTCACAATGCCCTTTAACAATCTCTAAAAGGAATCCTAATGTTTGAAATTTTACTTGCCTATATTCTAGCGGTTTTTCTACTCATTGCGACACCCGGTCCTGTGGTTGCGCTTGTGATACGCAATGCTTCAATGTATGGATTTAAAACAGCATTCTTTACAAGCATAGGAACAAACTTTACCTCTTTGCTCTTGATAACCTTTGCCATTGCAATAATTTTTAGGTGCATTTGAAATTTCGCCCTTTGCATTATCTCTTATTAGCATTGCAGGTTGTGCATTTATTTTTTATTTAGGATTTAGCTCTTTGTATCATACATTGAAAAACTATCAAAATCAGCCCCAAAAGGAATCCGAACCGCAATGCAATAAAACCAAAACCAACAAAACCTTTGTCTCTAGCTTTTTAGAGGGTTTTGGCATTGCAATAGGCAATCCAAAAGACATTTTATTTTTTGTAGCATTTTTTCCGCAGTTTATCCATATCACCGATTCTATTCTTACAAGTTTAAGCATTCTAGTAGCAGTATGGATTCTCCTTGATTTCTGTATTCTTATGAGCTATGCACTTTTGATGCAAAAGGCAATTTTATTGCGGTATAAAAACCTTATCGGAATCATCAGTGATATTATTTTAATGCTTGTTGGAGTGTTTGGGGCTTATTATTTACTGCAAGCATTTTAATAAAATTTGCCTAGTTTTCATCTTTTAGGCATTAATTCAAATCAGATTTAAATTATCATAAAGAATAAAAAAGTAAAAAATTGCTAAAATGTCGCTTTTAAATCATTATTAAGGCGCGCTAAAGTGGAATCCCAAGCCAATCCTTTAAACATTACTTTACCAAGCTATACAATTCATTTTGGGGATTTACCCAAGCTCACCCACAAAGGCAAAGTCCTTATCATCACGAATCCTAAAATCGCTGGGCTTCATCTGCAAACTCTCCTTGCAAACCTTGAAGCCAAAGAAATTTATTGCCACACGATTCCCGATGGAGAAAGTTATAAGAACTTTGAAACCATTAATGGAATCCTAGAAGCAGCGTTCAATCATTACTTAGATAGACATTCTTTGATGATTGCCTTTGGAGGCGGTGTGATTGGTGATATAGTGGGATTTGCTTCTGGAATCTTTATGCGAGGGATTGATTTTATCCAGATTCCAACCACACTTTTAGCACAAGTAGATTCTAGTGTGGGTGGGAAAACAGGCATTAACAATCATTTTGGCAAAAACCTCATCGGCTTGTTTCACCAACCCAAAGCAGTTTATATTAATCCCACTTTCTTGGCAACTTTGCCCAAACGCGAATTGAATGCAGGAATGGCGGAAGTCATCAAAATGTCGGTGTGCTTTAATAAAAGCCTTTTTGAATCTTTGCAAAATGCCGATATGACAAATCCAAACACACTTTTAGAAATCATTTATCAAGCAATCAGCACCAAAGCAAAAGTGGTTGCAGAGGACGAGAAAGAACACGGAATCCGCGCGGCACTCAACTATGGACATACTTTTGGACATATTATTGAACGACAAAGCGGTTATGGAACTTATTTGCACGGAGAAGCTGTTGGTATTGGAATGATAATGGCAAATCAACTCGCGTTAAAGCTCAACCTTCTTTCGCAAGCAGAATCCAATGCGATTCTAACCCTCTTGCAACATTATCAGATTCCGACAACTTATAGAATTCAAAATGTAGAATCCTTTTATCAAGCATTCTTTTTAGACAAAAAAAGCTTAAATGATAAAATCAAATTTATTCTTCCCAATGGAATCGGCAATGTATGCTTTAAAGAGGAGATTCCAAAAGAAATTGTCTTGGAAGTCTTAGGTGAATTTGCCAAATGAAACATTTAAGATTCCTTATTCTCTTTCTCATTTGCTTGCTAACAAACGCCATAAGTAATGAGATTGTAGAAGAAATAAAAAATATCAAACAGCTAGATTCTCAAATTATAGAAGCAGATAATTTCTTAAACAATCCTAACAATTTATGGATAAAAAAATATTCCAACTATCAAGCCTACCAACAAGTTATTTTCAATATTATTCAAATGCAAAATGAAATCAACACTTTAGAAAAGCAACCCAAAAGTATTGAAACACAAAATCAGCTAAGTATTTTGGAACGCAATCTTGCTGCACTAGAACAACAAAAAGAAGTTTTAGGAGTTTATAAAGATTCTCCTTTTCGTGAGCTAACAGAGGCTAAAAAACTTGAAGAAGCACCCAATGTTACAAATCTTTTGCTGATTGCACGCGCCTATTCTTATATTAAGAAAATTGATTCAGAATTAACGATTTTGCACAACAATTACGAAAAATTACAAGAAAACCTAAAATATATTCAACAAAAAGATAAAGCCTTAAGCAAATTGTTAGAAATTTATAGCACAACGCAAAATCCAAACAAACTTATCAATGTTTGCCATTCTGATTATTGCCTATTTCCAGATAAAGAATCCATTGCCAAAGCTTATCACATCAATTACAATGCCCTCACCGTGCTTGAAACAACACAAGAAGTTTTCAATACGACTTTGGAAATCTTTACCAAAGAAATGGAAGAAATCAAAGTGCGCCTCAAAGCACAGATTAAAGAGCAATTCATTAAAAGCATTTATATTGGAATCACGATTCTAATTCTTATTGGAATCGCTTTTTCTATCAAGCTTGGAGTGCGCAAATATATTCACGACAACGAACGCATTTACACAACAAATAAGATAATTAATTTTCTTAATATTACCCTAATTGTTTTGATTCTGCTTTTTGCTTATTTGGATAATGTCAGTTATCTTGTTACCGTGCTTGGATTTGCCTCTGCTGGTTTAGCAATTGCGATGAAAGACCTTTTTATGTCCATTTTGGGTTGGATTGTGATTGTCGTGGGAGGCTGTGTGCATGCAGGAGATAGAATCAAAATCATTAAAGAGGGTGCTGTTTATATCGGCGATGTGTTAGATATTTCTGTGCTTAGAATCACACTTTATGAGGATATTACTTTGACAACTTATAGAGAGAATCGCAGAGCAGGACGCATTATCTTTATTCCCAATAACTTTGTCTTTACAACAATGTTTTCTAACTACACGCACGGGGGAATGAAAACCGTTTGGGATGGAATTGATTTTACAATTACTTTTGATTCTGACCACGAAAGAGCTTGCCATATCGCAAGAGAATGTGCCAAAAAATACGCCAAAGGCTATACAGAAAGCACACGCAAACAATTTGTAAAAATGCGCGACCGCTTTAGTTTGCGTAACACCAATGTAGAACCGAGAGTTTTTAGCTTACTTGAACCAAATGGAATCCGCATTTCTGTTTGGTATCTGACAAACGCTTATGCAACTTTGGCTTTGCGCAGTAGCATTAGCTCTGAAATCATTGATGAAATCTTGCAAGAACCCAATATTCAGATTGCTTATCCTAGCACGACAATCTACGAGGGTAGACAAAAACAACTTCCACGTAAAAGCGACAATGAGGCTTTTAAAAGCGTGCATTTAAAAAGCGATGGTGAAATACCACCACAAAACTTTTTTTAAGATTCTTTTATGCAAAAACAAAAAGTTTATTTCAAAACCTTTGGTTGTCGCACCAATCTCTTTGACACTCAAGTGATGATAAACGCGCTTCAAGATTTCACCCAAACACCATATGAGGAAGAAAGTGATTTTGTAATCGTCAATTCTTGCGCTGTTACAAATGGTGCAGAGAGTGGCGTAAGAAATTATATTCATCGTCTGCAAAACGAGGGAAAACGCATTTACTTTACAGGTTGTGGAGTGCAAACTCAAGGAAAAAATCTCCTAGATAAAGGCTTAGTTTTTGGTGTTTTTGGACATTCTCACAAGGAAAATATTAATGCGATTCTAAAACAAAAGCAATCTTTCTTTTTAGAAGATGATTTAAAGAGTTTAGACAATAAAATTCTAGGCGATTTTGTGGGAAAAAGTCGCGCATTTATCAAAATCCAAGAGGGTTGCGATTTTGCTTGTTCGTATTGCATTATTCCAAGCGTAAGGGGCAAAGCACGAAGTTTTCCGCAAGAAAAGATTATCTCTCAAGTGGAAAAACTTACCCAAAAAGGCTTTGATGAATTTATCTTAACAGGCACAAATATTGGTAGTTGGGGCAAAGAGTTTGGGAAAGACATTGCAATTTTAATAGAATCACTTTGTGCGATTCCCTCTCTTAAACGTCTTAGAATCGGGAGCTTAGAACCATCGCAAATCAATACGCATTTCTTGGAGATTCTACAAAACCCCAAAATAGAGCGACATTTGCATATCGCCTTGCAACACACTGCGCCTGCAATGCTAAAAATAATGAATCGCCTTAATACTTTTCCAAAAGATTTGGAACTTTTCACATTGCTAGCAAATCAAGGTTTTGCATTAGGAAGTGATTTTATCGTAGGACACCCCGGAGAAAGTGAGGAAATATGGAGAGAAGCTTTTGCCAATTTTTCACTTCTGCCTTTGACGCATTTGCATAGTTTTATTTATAGCCCACGCGATAATACCCCCTCTGCCCTGCTTCAAGACAGAATCAATGGAAAGATTGCAAAAGAGAGAAAACAACAGATTGAAACTCAAGTTGCCAAGAACAATCTACACTTCAGAGAGAATCTCAAATTACACCACAAATCCCTCAATATATTGATTGAAAATGTCCTTATTAAAGAAGTAAAAGCGGAATCTAGCGATAAAAACCCTTGTCCAAAATACATTGCGCAAGGTTTTGATGAATACTACAATCCTATGCAAATAGAAACACAAAATCCTCTTTACAAAGATAGTTGGGTTCTTATTACACATTTCACCCCAAAAATGGATAAAAATTATGCAGAAATTTAAAAATTTATATTTTGGAATCTTTGCGGTTCTCCTAGCACTTGCCTTGTTTGTTGCTTTCTTTTTCAAAAGCAACCCCGTTTTAATTAGCGCAACGAATCTACAAACGATTACGCAAAACGTGCTGCCAAAGGTTGCAATCCTTAAGGGAGATTATTTATATTTTACCTTAGAAGGCAAAGAATACAAAGTTGCCAAAAGTAGCATTAATCTGCAAGAATTTGGACAAAAAGTTCCTTTGGAAATCAAAAATGATTTCAATTTTGTGCAAAATTTAACAGAAATTATTATGATTCTAATTATCTCACTGGTAATTTTGTTCTTTTTTGCAAGCTTTAAAAAAGCAAAAAATACTTCCAATCCAAACGCTCGAAAACGTAAGGATTCTAAAGAATATGAGAATGTCGCAAAATCTTTTGCCAATGAAACCTTTGCCCTACACTATATTCAACCTATTACTTCTAATCTCACTTTTGATGATGTTGCCGGGATTCACGAAGCCAAAAGCGAACTAGAGGAGATTATTGACTACCTCAAATCCCCCAAAAAATACCAAGACTTTGGCGTCAAACTCCCTAAAGGCGTGCTATTAATCGGGGTTCCTGGCGTAGGTAAAACACTAATTGCCAAAGCACTAGCTGGGGAAGCAAAAGTGCCGTTTTTTTATCAAAGCGGCGCAAGTTTTGTACAAATTTATGTTGGTATGGGAGCAAAACGTGTCCATGATTTATTCACCAAAGCCAAACTCAATGCCCCCTCTATTATTTTTATTGATGAAATTGACGCGGTGGGAAAGGCGCGAGGTGGAATGCGCAACGATGAACGCGAAGCAACACTCAATCAGCTTTTAACCGAAATGGACGGCTTTGAAGATAGTTCGGGCGTAATTGTGATTGGCGCAACCAACAATGTAGAATCCCTAGATGACGCTTTGTTGCGTAGTGGGAGATTCGATAGGCGAATCTTTGTAGAGCTACCCGACTTGCAAGAGAGGATTAAGATTTTAAAAGTGCATACGCGCGACAAAACTTGTGATTTTGACTTTGAGGAAATTTCAAAACTCTGCGTGGGATTTAGTGGGGCAGCTCTTGCCTCTCTTATCAATGAAGCAGCATTATGCGCTATCAAACGCGGCTCGGATACAATTACCAAAGAGGATATTTTAAATGTGCGTGATAAGGTAATGCTAGGGGTGCGCAAAAAACTAAGCTTTAGCGACAAGGAAAAAGAAATCCTTGCTTATTATCAAGCCGCAAAAGCTTTTAGTGCGTATTCTTTGGAGATTCCATTTGAAAAAGCAACCCTGATGAGTGATGGCTTAAAATCTATTGACAAAGAATTTTTGAGTAAAAACGAAATGGAAAGCAAAATTAAAATCCATTTATCTGGAATCGCAGCACTTGAATTGCTCTATCAAGAACGTTATTCGCACGCCAAAGAAGACCTGAATGCCGCAAAAGCCTTAGCGCGTCAAATGGTAGAATCCTATGGAATGGGAGAATATTTGCTAGGCAGAGAAGAAGATGTACTTAAAATCCTAGAAGATTGCAAAAACGAACGTTTGGGATTCTTTAAAAATTATCGCGGAATCCTAGAACATATCAAAATCTCTTTACTCGTGAATGAAAAGCTAGAATACCACGAGATTGGACAGCTCATTCACGCGCAAATTCAAAAATAGCAAATGAAAATCTTTGGAAATTCTTTAAATCTTGAATCCTTAAAAGTTCCACCCATTCTTTTAAATGCTTATTGTGTTATTGGTGTGCAAGGGCAATGCACTCAAGCCATTCTCTATGCTCTAAATCAACTACAACTCCACCAACGCATAGAAAATCTAATTTTGATAGAACCCGATTTAGAATCCCTTAATACGCGGTTACACACCATTGCTTTTTATGGTTGCAAGGTTTATAGCTACTTTAAAAATCCTCAAATCACTAATTTAAAAAAATATGAAAACTTTGCACAATTTGGCTTAGTCGTGATTGCAAAAAACTAAAATCCTTTGGATTCTAGTTTGCACATTTGATTTAATAAGCACGTTTTTTGTAGCATTCTACTTCAATTTCATAGGCAATAGGATTAGTTCTCTCTCCATTGGCTGCATATAATTTAACTTCTACAAAAGCACCGAGCGATAGATTTTTAAAAGTTCCATATTTGCTAATACCAAACACACCGCAATTATCCAGTTCAATTTCTGTATTAGGTAAAACTTGCACCACCACAGAATCCCCATAAACAGAATCTATAATGATGGTTTTTTTTTCATTATCTATGCTTGCAATAATTCCCTCTAGTTTAAAACTATCTCCAAACACCGACATACCCAAGCATAGCGAGATAAAACCAATTAAAATCTTTCGCATAAGAGATTCCTTAGTATGCTCTTCTACCGCACTTCCACTCTATCTCTTGTGCTCCAAATACTTGCCCTTGAGGATAACCATCAATCTCAACAAACATTCCGGGTTTTAAAGCTGTAAAATTATGATAAGTATCATTGCCAAATACTCCGCAATCATCGCCTTTTAATTTTGTATAAGGAAAAACTTGTACAACCATATTGCTACCATTCATTCCGGAAATTGTTATTGTTTTGTTGGCATTATTGACACTAACAATTTGTCCTTGTATGTCCATATCTGCAAAAGCCGGGATACTAATTGCTACACCAAATAACACTGCTAACAACTTTTTAAACTTCATTATAAACTCCTTTGAGATTCATTGGGTAAAATTTTAATCAATTATTGTTAGTTTTTTGTTAAGATTCTACAAATTTTTTAAAGGTCTATTTTGGAATCTATTATTAACCAAAACACTCTTATGTTAGCTCCTCTAGCAGGTTATACTGATTTGCCTTTCCGCGAAGTTGTGAAAAAGTTTGGTGCGGATATTACCGTAAGCGAAATGATTAGCGTGCATGCACTTGCATTTAAAAACAAAAAAACACTAAAAATGGTAGAAAAATCCTCTATTGAAAATCCTTTCGCTTTGCAAATTGCAGGTAATGAGATGAGCATTATCGCGCGTGCAGTAGAATCCCTTAACACCTTTAAGGAAGATATTCAAATCTTGGATTTAAATTGTGGTTGCCCTGCACCAAAAGTCTCCAATCACGGAAGTGGAAGCTCTTTATTAAAAGACTTAAACAAGCTAAGAGAGATTCTAAGGCTTATTAGAAAAGTAAGTGAGATTCCTTATTTGAGCGTAAAGGTAAGGCTAGGATTTAACACAAAGATTCCACTAGAAATCGCAAATGCCCTCAATGACACTCCCATTGATTATGTTGTCGTGCATGGTCGCACCAAAGCAGATGGATACAAAAAAGAAAGGATTGATTATGATTCCATTGCTTTGATGAAACGAATCTTGCAAGTTCCACTCATTGCAAATGGTGAAATCAATAGCGTCCAAAAAAGCCAAGAAGTCTTGCGGCACACAGGAGCTGATGGCATAATGATTGGACGCGCGGCAGTTGAAAAGCCTTGGATTTTTGCGCAAATCAAAGAGGGGCTACAAGAGGAAAGTGTTCATTTACGCCGACGCGTAAGTTTAGAACACTTTAATCGCACAATTGCTTTTCGTGGAGACTATGGAGTAATTATGTTTCGCAAAAATCTGCACGCTTATTCCAAGGGCTTAAGAGGCGCAAGCGAATTCCGCACGCTTGTAAATACTATCACGAATCCAGCCTTAATGCGCGAAGCAATTTTAGAGTTCTTTAGCACCACAACCTTTGAGGTTTAATGTGAAAATCAATATTCAATCCCCGCTTCTCTTAGCGCATTGCGAATCGCACGCATTTGAATATTTTTATCAAAACACCATTTGGGAGCAAGAAGTGTATCGTTACGCACTCCAGCACTCACACGATGAATCACGACATTTTGCGGAATCCTTTTGAGAGATTCTACAATCAAATCAATATAATCATTTAAAGAAATAGGCTTATACTCACCCTTTTCATAGAGATTTGCTAAAATCGTTTTTTCAATGATATAAAGCGGGTGAATCTTGATTCCATCACTTCCCCAAGCAATCACAGATTCTAAAGTATGCAACATCATCTCTCTTGTTTCTTTTGGTAATCCATAAATAATATGCGAACAAGCTTTTAAACCGCGATTCTTACTTTCTTTAATCCAATATTCCATATTTTCTGTGCCGTGCCCACGATTGATAAAGTGCAATGTTTCATCATAAACTGATTGGATTCCATATTCCACCCAAATCTCTTGCCCTCTTGCGTGTGCTAATTCACCCAAAAAATCCAACAATTTCAAATCCACAGAATCCGTGCGTGTTCCAATGGACATTCCTACGACATTGGGCAAACTTAATGCAGTAGTATAGATCTTTTCTAAAGTTTCAAAAGGCGCATAAGTATTAGTGAAAGACTGAAAATAAATCATATATTTTTCTACACCAAACTTGTTGCGATGAAAAGCACTCTGCCAATCGTATTGATTTTGAAGCTGCTGAAGTTGCATTTCCAGCAATGGATTCTCTCTCATTTTGGGATTCATTTTAAGGGCAACTTTTGGCTCTTTGTCCAATGTTGGAGAGAAACTTTCGTTTTTACAAAAAATACAACCTCCACGTGCCACACTACCATCAATATTTGGACAAGTAAAGCCCGCCAAAGCAATCGGCACTTTACGCACTCGCTTGCCAAATCTACGTTTGCAATATCGCCCAAAGGTTAGCATTTGTTTCACTCTTATACCCTTAAACAATATATTTGCCATCAAAACAGGCTTGACAATATTGATAATTCTCTACACCAATACTCCGCTTCAATCCCTCAACGGACAAAAAGGACAAAGAATCCGCACCAATAAACTGACAAACCTCTTGGTGGCTCATTTTTGCACTGATTAAATCCTCTCTGCTTGGAGTATCTACACCATAATAACAAGGAGAAATCGTTGGCGGAGAAGAAATTTTCATATGGATTTCTTTCGCACCACAATCTCGCAAAATCTTCACAATCTGACGACTAGTCGTCCCACGCACCACAGAATCATCAATCACAACCACGCGTTTATTTTCAATTAACTCACGAATCGGATTTAATTTTAACTTCACCTTCAACTCACGAATCTGTTGTGTAGGCTCAATAAAAGTCCTCCCCACATAATGATTGCGAATAATTCCAAGCTCAAAAGGAATCCCGCTTTGCCTAGAATACCCAAGTGCCGCTGCAACACCACTATCAGGCACAGGAATCACAAGGTCGGCTTCTACGGGATTCTCTCTTGCTAATTCCTCGCCCATATTCTTGCGAATATCATAAACAAGTCGTCCAAATACTCGGCTATCAGGACGCGCAAAATAAATATATTCAAAGACGCAAGGATGAGGATTTGGCAGCATAATACTTTGCGATTCCATACCATTTTTTGAAAAGATTAACATTTCACCCGGCTCCACATCACGCAAATACTTTGCACCCACCAAATCAAACGCGCAAGTTTCACTCGCAACAACATAGCCCTTGCTTCCATCAGAATTAACAATCTCCCCAAGACTCAAAGGGCGGAATCCATATCTATCACGAATCACAAACATTTTTTTGCGACTTAAAATGACAAAGCAAAATGCACCTTTAAGTCGCAAAACAGCCTCTTTGATTCTATCTATTAAGTTTTCTTGTTTCGCTCTTGCAATGAGATGAATAAGATTCTCTGTATCCATATAGCTTTGGAAAATCGCTCCCTCTTTGATAAGCTCGTCGCGGATTTGACGCGCATTTGTGAGATTACCATTATGCACAATCGCAATTTCACCCAAATCATAACGCGCAAATAAAGGCTGTGCATCAGCAATAGAGTCATTCCCTGCAGTAGAATAACGATTGTGCCCTACCGCACTAAAGCCTTTCAGTTTATTCAGTGTCTCATCACAGAAAACTTCCGTTACTAAACCATTCTTTTTAATAGTGATAATTTTCTCACCATTGCTTGTTGCGATTCCAGACGCTTCCTGCCCACGATGTTGCATAGCAAAAAGAGAATAATACGCAATGCTTGCAGCATTTTGAGCATTATAAACACCCACTACCGCACATTCTTCATTCCATTCAGTTTTCAAAGACTGACTTGTTAAGTTTTGATTTCCAATCTGATTTTCCACTTTTTATAATCCCAAAGAATCTTCAATGCTATATAATCCATTTGGCTGTTTTTGTAACCAAAGAGCAGCCTTAATAGCACCTTGTGCGAAAGTCGCGCGAGAAGTAGCAGTATGAATTAGCTCCAAATACTCTCCTTCGCCATAGAATCCGACATTATGAATCCCAGCCACATCTCCTCCGCGCAATGCCATAACACCAATTTCATCTTTATGACGCTCGCCAATATTGCCATTTCTACCACTTGTGCGCACCTTATCTAACTCCAAATTTCTAGCTTTTGCACAAGTTTGAGCAAGACGCAAAGCAGTGCCACTAGGAGAATCTTTTTTATGGTGATGATGGGTTTCTACGATTTCAATATCAAAATCTTTCAAAGCACTTGCTACCAATTTAACCGCTTTATTTAAAACCGCAACTCCCAATGATAAATTACTTGCATATAAAATAGGCATTTTCTTGGAAGCTTCTTTGATTAAATTTTCATGGTGGGATTCCAATCCTGTTGTTCCAATTACAATGGGTTTAGGATTATTAAGAGCCACTTCCAATAACGCACGCGTGCCTTCTGCTGTCGTAAAATCAATAACCACAGCAGAACTTTCTAATAAAACTTTCAAATCACCAGTAATTAACACGCCGGGGTCAATAGAGAAATCTAAATCTTTACGCACATAAACACACTCTAGCTTTACCTCTTGGCTTTTTTTTGCCAAATCCACAACTAATTTACCCACACGTCCGCCAGCACCAAAGACTCCAATTCCTAACATAAAAATTCCTTTTTACTTATGATGTTCAATATATTCAATCGCCCCAAGTGCTGCTGTCGCACCATCTGCTGCTGCACAAACCACTTGTTTTGGAGCATCTATTCGTAAATCACCTGCAACAAACAAGCCCGGTATGTTTGTTTCCATTTTAAGATTCACGATAGCTTGCCCATATTCATTTGTTGCACAAATTGCACTGCCATCTTCTTGCATTAAAACCGAATTATTTACATTAAATCCAATCAATACAAAGATTCCATCTACTTTGATTTCTTTTATAGTTTCCTCTTCCAAATTTTTTAATTTTAGCCTTGTTACACCAGAATCATTACCGCAAATTTCCTCAATTCCATAAGGAGTCAAAAACTCAATCTTTGCTTCATTTTTCGCGCGTTCTAATGTAACAGGAGAAGCGCGGAACGCATTTCTACGATGAATTAATGTAACTTTGGAGCAAATTTTGGCAAGATAAATGGATTCCTCCACTGCTGTATCGCCTCCGCCAAGCACTGCCACTTCTTTATTTTTATAAAAAAATCCATCGCAAGTAGCGCAAGAACTCACGCCTTTCCCCCAATACACATCTTCACCTTTAACTCCTGAACGTTTGGGGCTTCCACCCGTTGCGACAATCACAGATTTAGCTTCCACTTCTTTTTGATTACTTAAAACAACCACAAAATGATTTTCTTTTCTTTTAACGCGCACAACCTCTGCCATTTCGTGTTTCAAACCAAATCTAAAACATTGTTCCTGCCAAGGCATCATAAAATCAAATCCACTTTTTACTTCCGCTACTCCGGGGTAATTTTCCATTTCACTACTTGAAGTAATCTGTCCTCCAGGCATACCTTTTTCAAACATTACAACTTCCTTTAAGCCTCCTCTTGTCGCATACAAACCTGCACTAAGCCCAGCAGGTCCTCCGCCAATAATAGCTAGCTCTAACATATTTTACTCCTTATTTTTATTTTCTTTAAAATTAACCAACTTATAAATTCCATTCTCTTTTAAAGAAATATAGAGTTTGGAATTTTTACTTTCTTGATTAAGCAAAAAACATTGCGGCAATCTTCTCACATCAAATTCATGAATCAATTTCAACATTAAAACACTTGAGATTCTTAACTCTACAAGATTATAAACATCTTTTTTCGCATTTCTTCCTTGCTGATATAAATCAAGTGCTAAAAGAATAATGTTTTCTTGCGTATTTTTTCTTAAAAACTCTGTAGATTGAGGGGTAGAGGAAGTATAAAAACACAATTTATATTGCGAAGATTTTGGCTCAAAAAGACTCATTGTGTTTTCTTGATATTGGTAGAAAGAATCCTCATTAAAATTAATTTTTGAAACAGATGTAAAAGCATATTGATAATACAAAAATGCACCAATCGCAAAGATAACAACAAAAGCAATAGGGAGTCCTGGACAGCATTTTTTCATACCCAAAACCCCCTCTCAACCAAAAATCCTAAAAACACTTATTTATAGCAAGCCATCAAGTTTGTCTTTAAAATCCTGCTCGGAAGCTGCTCCAATCATTTCATCAACTTTTTCTCCATTCTTATAAAAGAAAATTGTTGGGATAGAACGGATTCCAAATTTTGTTGCAAGCTCTTGTTGTTCGTCTGTATTGACTTTACAAATTTTAGCTTTCCCCGCATATTGTGATGCAAGATTGTCAATCACAGGAGCTATCATTCTACAAGGACCACACCAAGGAGCCCAAAAATCTACCATTACAACGCCTTCTTTGATAATTTCCTCAAAGTTTTGCTCTGTTAATTCAATATAACCAGCCATAATTTTCTCCTTAAAATATTAAATTTTATGGGTTTAATTATACGATAAATAACTTAAAAAATAAAAACTTTTATGATTCTTTTTAGTTAAATATTTTTTTACTTACCTTCATTGTTCTAGAGAATTTTATTGCATAATTTCTATTAATTGTTGCACGCTCTCTTCATAGCTAATTGCCTCATTATAACTTTGCTTTAAATATTCTTCCATTTTCTCTTTTTTAGCTATGGCTTCATCTAAATCCTTATCACTTCCCGCCTGATAAGCTCCAATTCTAATTAACACTTCATTTTCTTTGATAGCAGAATATAAGCGACGAAACTTCCTTGCTGCCTCTATATGCTCTTCAGTCGCTACATCGCCCATTAACCTTGAAGCAGAATTTAAAATATTAATCGGGGGGTAAATTCCAAAATCTGTCAAAGAGCGGTCCAATACAATATGTCCATCTAAAATACTTCTACTTTGATCTGCAATTGGATCACTCATATCATCACCTTCCACCAATACCGTAAAATATGCCGTAATAGAGCCATGTCCTTCCTCTTTACCTGCTCTTTCCATTAATTGAGGCAAAAGCGTTAAAACAGAGGGTGGATAGCCCTTGCTTGTTGGTGGCTCACCAAGCGCAAGCCCAATTTCTCTTTGCGCCATTGCAAAACGCGTTACAGAATCCATAATAAATAAAACATCTTCGCCTTTTGCTTTGAAATATTCTGCAACACTCATTGCGGCAAACGCACCATATTTTCTCATCAAGGGCGAATCATCACTCGTAGCAACAACCAACACTGTATTTGTCAAATCCCCACCTAAATTTTTCTCCACAAACTCTGGCACTTCTCTACCACGCTCTCCAATAAGTGCAATCACTTTAATTTTTGCAGTTGCGCCACGTACAATCATTCCCATAAGAGTAGATTTCCCCACTCCACTGCCAGCAAAGATTCCTAATTTCTGCCCTTTGCCACAAGTCAATAATCCATCAATACTTTTCACACCTACACTAAATACTTCATCAATCATACCACGTCGCATTGCTGCAATAGGAGGATGAATAATGGGCATTGCACCTTCTGCCTTTAAAGTCCCCTTGCCATCTATGGGTTCTCCTAACGGATTAATTACTCTTCCAAGCAATTCAGGACCAATAGGAATCTGCAATCCGCGAGTGTTTAGATAAACCTTATCTCCCACTTTCATTCCTTCAATAAATGAAAAGGGGGTGATTTTAAAATTATCTTTTTCTAATGCTGTAACCATACCCATTGCGCTATTGTCTTCGCCTACAATTCGCACAATATCACCAATATGCGGAATCAGCCCATCTGCTGATAAAAATCCTTGTTCTACTTTAATAATTAAACCAAATGCGGGGGATAAATTTAAACCATTTAAACGCTCTTTTAGATTTTGTAGGGACATTATTAAGGCTCTTTTGTTTTGATTTCAACGAAGTGAAATTTTAATATATTTTTACTAAAATTATAACTTCAAAGAATTAAAATTAGTTTTCTTTTATTTAGTTTTACCTTAAAAGGATAAAAATGCCAAAAATCAGTGTATTTGGTGGTGGAGCTTGGGGAAAGGCTTTACATCTCGCCTTTAGCAAAACAAATCATTGTTCCATTGTTTCACGCAAAAATTTAGGAATAGAATCGCAAATTTCATCACAAGTCGCACAAGAGAGCGAATTTTTTATTGTTGCGATTGCAAGTTCTGCTTTGCATTCTTGGCTTGCAACCTCACCTCTACCAGCAAATTCTAAAATTCTAGTTGCCTCCAAAGGAATTGCACAAGGACAATTCGTGAGTGAGATTTTTGAATCTTTCTATCCTCAAAGCAAACTTTGCTTCTTGGCTGGACCAAGCTTTGCCAAAGAAGTGCAAGATTCTCTTCCTTGTGCATTAAATATCCATTCCAAAGAAATTCATTATGCCAAAGAATGGTTACAATTGTTTCCGAATTTTATCAAACCCTATGCGTGCAATGATGTCATAGGAGGTGAAATCGGGGGAGCATACAAAAATGTCATTGCAATTGCAAGTGGAATCTGTGAAGGAATGAAACTTGGAAATAACGCACGCTCTTCACTTGTGGCACGAGGACTTGTAGAAATGACACGTTTTGGAAAATACTTTGGGGCTAAAGATTCCACATTTTTAGGTTTATCTGGTGCAGGCGATTTATTTTTGACTGCCAACTCAATGCTCTCACGCAATTTTCGTGTTGGAATCGGATTAGCATCGGGCAAATCTCTAATGGCTGTCTTAGAAGAGATTGGGGAAGTAGCAGAAGGAGTAAAAACTTCTAAAGAAATTTACTTAATGAGCCAAAAATATGGAATCTACACACCTATCGCCCAAGAAGTCGCATTAATCATAGATGGAAAGAGTCCAAAACAAAGCTTGAGTGATTTAATGAAAAGCTAACAAAAATCAAAATACAAGAAAAAATATAAATTTAATAAAAATTAAAAAATTTGAAAAAATTTAGCAGATTATAAAAGAGTCAAACGCACTCAAATAAAATTGAGTGTAAATCTATCAAAGCCCAAAAAAGGGCAAAATATTAGAAAGTGCGTTTCAACAACTCTTCTGGACGCAAAATAGTAATGATTCTATCGTCTCTTTTACCGACACCATAAATCAAGCTTTCATCTTGACTGATTGTCTCTGGTGTTGGGTCAATATCAGATTCTCTGATTCGCACTGCCTCTGTTAATCTATCAATAACAAATCCGGCACGTTCTTCTTGATTACGAATCACAATATAACGCGTGTCTTCTGTTGGTTTTTCGTAAGGCAAGCCAAATTTTAGGCGCAAGTTAATTAATGGAACAACCCATCCACGCATATTAAACACACCAAGCACATAATTAGGCACTCCGGGTACTCTTGTATATTCTAAGGGTTTAATAATCTCTTGAATACTTAGAATTGGCACTGCATATTCTTCTGAACCAACCACAAAGGCAACGAGCTGAATGACATTTTCTGTCTCAACAGGTGGCTTTTTTTGTTCTTGTTGTTTTTGTAAAACGTCTTGTAATTGATTACTCATTATTCTGTTACCTCCACAGTTAGGTTAATATTTCGTTTGACAACATTCATCAAATATTCTGGCGAATAAGGTTTCGTAATATATTCTGTCATTCCTGATTCTACACCACGCATTCTATCGGTTTTACTAGTTCGGCTTGTAACTGCCATAAGTGGTAAATTTTTAAACTTAGCATATTTACGAATCTCTGCTGCTAGTGTATAGCCGTCCATTTTAGGCATTTCAATATCAATCAAAACAGCATCAAAATGTTTGTCACCATTTTTAATAATATCCAATGCCTCAACACCATTTGTCGCTTCCGTTAAAGTGATGCCTAACGGCTTTAAAGATTTTTTCATTATTGCTCTATCCGTCATAGAATCATCCACAATTAAGACTTGATAATCACTTGGAGAAGTTTTCTCACGTTTTGTATCACTTTCTTCTTTGAGTTTATTAATACTCACTTTGACTTGTTTTGCCATTTGCATCATTGCTGCAATATCCACAATCAATGTTACTCTACCATCGCCGCGAATTGTTGCACCTGCAATTCCTTCAGTTCCTTTCAAATAAGAACCTAAAGATTTAATAACAACTTCTTCTTGTCCGATAAGGAAATCCACAATAATACCAATTTTGTTTTCTGCCAAACCAATCACAACAACATAGGCTTGTTCTGAATCATCAAAAACAGAATCCACACCAAAAATATCTGCTAAACGCACAAGTGGCAATACTTCATTTCTTAAGCGTAAAACACTTTTGTTTTCCACTGTATAGATTTCATCTTGCGAAATTCTAACTGTCTCAATAACTGAAGCAAGAGGAATTGCGTAAAATTCTTCTTGCACACCAACAAGCAAAGATTGAATAATTGCCAAAGTAAGAGGAATTTTGAGCTTCAAAGTAGTGCCTTCGCCATGAACACTCTCTACATCAATAATACCATTAAGTTTTTCAATATTGGTTTTAACAACATCCATTCCTACCCCGCGCCCACTTACATTGGTAACGACTTTAGCAGTTGAAAATCCCGCTCTAAAAATTAATCCATAAGCTTCTTTGTCTGCCATAGAATCCGCTTCACGCTCACTAATAAGACCCTTTTCTACGGCTTTAGAACGCAATACATCTGGATCCATTCCCTTGCCATCGTCTTTAATTTCTACAACAATATGATTCCCTTCATTATAAGCTTTAAGCTCAACCGTTCCTTTCTCTGGCTTACCTGCTGCAGCTCTATCCTCTTTGGATTCTACACCGTGGTCGCACGCATTTCTAATCAAATGCACTAATGGGTCGCCAATTTCCTCTACAATAGACTTATCAAGCTCTGTCTCCTCTCCACTGATAACCAAGTCTATTTCTTTACCAAGGTCTCTTGAAAGGTCGCGCACCATACGAGGGAACTTATTAAACACCCTACCGATTGGCAACATTCTTGTTTTCATAACTGCAAGTTGAATATCCGTAGTTACCATAGATACACTTGCAACAACCTGATTGAGCTCTTCTAAAAATTTTTCTCCCTCATAGCGCTCTTCCACATCATTATAGATTTTAATCAGTCGGTTTTTACCAAGAACAAGCTCACCAATTAGATTCATCAAACTATCAAGACGTTTAACATCTACGCGAATCGTTTGTTCCATAGCAGTAGCTGGTGCCTTGCTTTCCTCACCTCCTGAACGAGGTTTTGCAGCTGGTTTAGCAGGAGCTGGCTTTGGCGCAGCAGCAGCTGCAGGTTTGGGTGTAGCTGCAGGTGCTGGTTTAGGAGCGGCAGGAGCAGCTGCTTCTCCAACTTCTCCCGGTGCTTGCACATCACCTAATTCACCTTTTGCACGTTTTTCTTCGCGTTTTTTCTTATCCTCTTCTTGTCGTTTATTAAGCAATCTTTCAATCTCTTTTTCCACTTCTTCAGGAGACATATTGGCATAGTCTGGCTCTGGCTCATCTGCGGCTGGCTCTGGTGCTGTAGCTTGTGGGACTGCCGCAGGTGCTTCTGCTGGAGCTGCTGCAGCTTGTGGAGTTTCACCTTTTGAAATTGCATCTAATCTCTCAACTACACCTGCAATATCACCATCTAAACCTGTATTGGCATCTGTTCCTGTGTCTCTAATTGCATTTAATAATTTTTTCATAAAGTCAATAGATTCCAAAACCACATCCATAATATCTGGAGTAATTGCTAATTCACCATGTCTTGCTTTGTTTAATACATCTTCCATATGATGTGTTAAATGTGTTAGCACTGAGAAATTCAAAAATGAACCGGAACCCTTAATGGTATGAGCTACCCTAAAGATTCTATTTAATAGATCTAAATCATCAGGGTTATTTTCTAATTCCACCAAATCTTGGTCAAGTTGCTCAACCATTTCAAACGCTTCAATTAGAAAATCCTCTAGTATCTCTTGCATTTCATCCATAATTATACCTTTCCTTAAAAATAAAATTTACACTAATTACTGCTGTATTTATTGACAATTCTTGTAATTTCATCGTGAAATTTATTTCCATCAAATTTCACAAGATAAGATTCTGCACCCGCCTCTTTACCTCTACTCTCACTAAACCTATCACTAATAGAAGAGCTAAAAACAATTGGAATCTTGGCAAATCTTGGGTCTTCTTTCACTTTAGCTGCAAAGTGGAATCCGTCCATTTGAGGCATTTCAATATCTGAAATGATAATCTTAAGTTGCGAAATTAGATTATCTCCATAATTTTCATAAAGTTTATTAAGCTTTTGAAGTCCCGCTTCTCCATTGTTTGCTTCTGCTACATCAAAGCCCATTTTCTCTAAAAACTCTTTTAAGATTTTTCTAGCAATCGCGCTATCATCAAGCACAAGAGCTAATCCACTAAATTTATTATACGAACGTTCTGCACTCATTTCAGGATGATAGAATCCTAAATCTTGCACAATGCTTTCTAAATCCAAAACCAACAAGACTTGGTCTCCCTCAATCCTTGTAACACCTGTGATTTTACTTTTATCCATATTAGCTTCTATAGAAGAACTAAAGTGCGCTGGCTCAATGTCTTTCCAACTAATTCTACGAATCCGTTTTGCCTCATGCACAATAAAACCTATCATAATATTATTAAATTCCGCAATAATCACACGTGGTTTAATTTTTTTATTCTTAGGAACTTCAACATTCATCCATTTTGCAAGGTTAATCACTGGTATAACAACCCCTCGCAAATCAAAGATTCCCTCTATATAGTCAGGCACTCCCGGCAACTCTGTAAGTTCTGGCAAGCGGATTATTTCATTAACTTTTGCAACATTAATTCCGTAAATCCCCTCATACAATTTACCTTTTTCAAGTTTATGAATTCTAAAATCCACCAACTCCATTTCGTTGGTTCCAACTTTTAGAGTATCATCACGTTCAAAGTTTGACACCTCATAACTCCTTTTCAATTAAGGATAAACAATAATTTGTATATTCTACAACAAAATACTTTTTTTTACAAGCAAAAAAAGGTAACCCAATGTAATTCATTTGATGAAATTTTACATTTTTACCCCAATGAAAATGCCCCTCTACAATATAGGAATCGTTTGAAATATTTAAGTTTTTTTTATATTTATTAATGCGTAAAAATGCTAATTTATCGCCATCAATAAGTGATTTATTTGTATTTTTTGTCATTTTTTTTTGCTTCTTTTTGTTTTGTAAATAATGCAAAATTTGAGGATACAGAAAAAAAGAAAAAAAATCTAAAAATTTAATAAAAAAATGTTGGCGGATCATTTTAGTATAAAATGAGTACTGCCAATTCAAAAATATATCTCCGTGTGCTAAATAAGCTTTCTTTCCTCCAAAGTCAAAACAAACAGGTTGGACATTCAATGGAAAATAACAAATATTTTTAAAATGAGGAATTTGTGATAATAAAAAATCGTGATTCCCTTCAAAATAATAAATTTTGTGCTTGAAAGATAACTGCTCTAACAGCTCAAGTGTTTTTTTATTATCTCTCAAAGATTGCTGGACACTGCCAACTAAAAAATCAAAAATATCTCCCATAAGAAAAATCTGCCGACTAGAAAATTGCAAAAGCTCTTGAAACGCAGAATCCAATGTATTTTGGTAAAGACTATGATGATGTGAATCGGCAATAAAAATCGCCCCTTCTTGAATGATGAATTTCTCTTGTATCATTTTGATTTTAAATGCTAAGGAGCATATGCAATTTGTGGTAATCCTAAGGATTCTTCTAACCCAAACATTAAATTAGCATTCGCAAGTGCTTGGGAGCTTGCACCGCGCAAGAGATTGTCAATACTTGAAGTAATAAATAAATCCAAGCCATCGGTTTTAGCAAAAATATCACAAAAATGTGTGCCTGCAACATTTTTAATTTGGGAGCAAGTCCTCCTAACACGAACAAATGGTTCATTATTGTATTTGGTTTGCAAAATCTCTAATGCCTCTATCGGCTCTTTTAAACGCGCATAAACAGACACTAACATACCGCGTGTAAGCGGAATCAAATGTGGCACAAAAAGTGCCTTTAGATTCTCCTTACCAAGCTTTTTTAATTGCTCATTAATTTCAGAAGAATGACGATGATTGATAGGAGAATATGCAAAAAGATTCTCATTAATCGTTACAAAATGAGAAGTTTGCGCTAACTTTTTTCCTGCTCCACTTACTCCACTTTTTGCATCAATATAAAGTGTATGATTCAAATCCAAATAAGGAATAAAAGGCAGAATCGCCAATAAAGAAGCTGTGGGGTAACAGCCCGGATTAGCAACCAAGCTTGTTTTGGCAATTTGTGAGCGATTATATTCAGGTAACCCATAAACTGCATTTTTTAGATTCTCTTTATCCAAATGAGTGCAATAATTCTCCTCATATTTTTCTAAACTCAAACGATAATCCGCCGACAAATCTACAATTTTAACACCCTTATCATAAAGCCCTTTAACATATTCCATTGCTTTTTGGTGTGGTAAGGCAAGAAAAACCAATTCACTTTCTTGTGCAATTTGTGTCAAATTTGCTTCCGATACAGGTAATTTTATTACATCTTTTAAACAACAATGTAAAGCGGATAATTCTTGATGATTCTCGCTAGCATATACTGCATTCAGTTCAAATACAGGGTGGTGAATCAAGAGCTTTACAAGCTCCAATCCTGTATAGCCACTGACTCCAACAATAGAAGTTTTAATTTTCATTATTCTCCCTTTTAATTGAACTGATTTTTATTTACTTTAAAATTATCTTTCTGCTTTTAAGGCTTTCAATGTTAGATTCTTTATCCACCACCCATAAAGGTAAGACATTCTATAATATCGTTTTCTTTTAAAAGAAAGGAATCCCACTTCTCTTGTTTGACAATTTCAAGATTAATCGCAACAGCTACACTTTTTGCTTCTATTTTATATTCCTGCAACAACTCCAAAACATTTTTGGATTCTGTATGAATAATATTTCCATTAAGTTTAATTTGCATTTTCCACTTCTTTCAAAAATAATTTAATGTGTAATTCTATGATTTTTTATTGAAAAATTTATAAAAAAATCCCGCTTTACTCACTTCTTCTCCACGCGTAACAAAGAGTTCGCCTTTTTTGAGATTCCGTCTTATCGTGCTTCCAGCACCAATGAGACAATCATCTTCAATCACCACAGGTGCTACTGCTTGCGAATCACTCCCGATAAATACATTTTTACCAATTATTGTTTTATGCTTACTCTTGCCATTGTAATTACAAGTAATAAAGCCCGCACCAATATTCGTACCGCTTCCTATTTCACTATCTCCAATATAACTTAAATGTCCTGCCTTGACACTCTCTAATTGGGATTTTTTTACTTCTACAAAGTTTCCAATATGCGTATTTTTTATCACGCTTTGAGGACGCAAATGCGCTAAAGGTCCCACATCACTAGATTCTATAATACTAGATTCTATAATGCTTTGTGCCTTAATATGGGAATGAATGATTTTAGAATCCCCACAAATACGGACACCATTTTCCACTACACATTCACCGACAAATTCCACGCCCTCTTCAATATAAATTGTATTAGGCAAACACATTAAAACACCTTTTTTTATCCAAGATTCCTTGATGCGATCGCCCAAAATTTCTTCCGCTCTCGCAAGGTCTAATTTATCATTTACGCCTTTAAAATTTGTAATCTCCACAAATAAAGGCATAATAGTTACAGAATCCCTTCTTGCAAGTGCAATAATATCTGTCAAATAATATTCTTTTTGTGCATTATTATTATCCAAACGCGGCAGATAAGATTCTAAAATTTCGCGGTTAAAACAATAAACCCCAGCATTTAATGTGTGAAGTGCCAGAATTTCCGCATTCGCATCTTTTTCTTCTATAATTTCTTGCACTTGATTCTCGCGAATAACAACACGTCCATAACCATTTGTATTAGGCAAATCAAGCACACTCATCACAACTTCAGAATCCAAGTGCATAAATTTTGACAATTCCTCTGCTTGCACCAAAGGCATATCACCATTTAAAACCAAAACTTTCTTATATTTTGGTAAATAACCTTTAAGCGCCCCACCTGTTCCGGGAAAATCTACCAAATCTTGGTATAAAAAGCGGATTTTATCTCCAAAATATTCTTGCATTTTTTCTTTAATCCGTTCTGCTTCAAAACCCAAAATCACACAAACATCATTGCTTAACTTCAGAGATTCCTTAATGCTATAATATAGCATTTCACGCCCACAAATTCTATGTAAGACTTTAGGAGTATTAGACTTCATACGCGTGCCTTTACCAGCCGCTAAAATTACAATGGATAAGGAGTTTTTATTCATAAGCTAAAGATTCCACTTTTAAAGATAATTTAAACAAATTTTAACACAATAAAGTTTAAAATTTTTATTTTAAAATCAAAAAAGTTATTTTCTTTAAGGTTTAATTTTCTATTTTGTAAGGAAGCACAAATATGGATTTAGGGTCAGTTGCAGGGATTTCGTTATCACTTATACTTTTAGGCACAGCAATGGCGCTTGGTGTAGGGATTGCACCCTACCTTGATGTTCCCTCTATTCTCATTACTGTTGGAGGCTCTATCACAAGCTTATTGATTGCCTACAAAATGGAAAGTATGAAAAAGTTTTTCACTTACTTTATGATTGCTTTTAAACCTCAAACTTTTGATGTTCCGGGACTCATCAAAAAACTTGTAGATTATTCCACACAAGCAAGACGTGATGGAATCCTTTCGCTAGAGCAGCAATCCAATCAGGAAGAAAATGAATTTTTAAAACGTGGATTAAATATGGCGATTGACGGCGCAGAGCCTGATAGCATTCGGGATTTGCTAGAAACCGATATGGACAGGACGCTTGAAAGACACAAAGACAATGCAGGTATTTTTGATACTTGGGCAGCATTTGCGGGTTCTTATGGAATGCTCGGAACGCTCATCGGGCTTGTTGCGATGCTTTTGAATATGTCTGACCCAGCTTCTATTGGACCTGCGATGGCTGTTGCCTTGCTCACTACATTTTATGGCTCATTTGTTGGAAATGTTGTAGGCTCACCGATTGCAAATATCCTCAAAGTGCGTGCCGCCGATGAAGCATTGGTGAAACTATTAATCATTGAAGGGATTATGTCTATTCAAGCGGGAGACAACCCACGTGCGCTTGAAGCGAAGTTGCTGACATTCTTGCCACCCAATCAACGCGTTAGTCAATTTGAATAGAGTCTTGATAAATGGGAAAAACTCGCTGCCCACCTTGTGATTGCCCTCAAGTTTTGCCTCTTTGGTTAGGAACTTATGGGGATATGGTTACACTCATTCTGACATTTTTTATTTTGATTCTTTCTATGGTAACTTTTGATGCCAAAAAACTCACAGAAGCAGAAGGAAGTATGAAAGGCGCAATGTCTTTGCTAAGCGGAGGAATCAAAACCGAGCCAGACAATACAAGAATCCAACAACAAGCCGATATGACAACAGAGCCAGAAAGTGCGGAAGAAGTCAAAAAAATTGAAAGTGAGATTTTGGATTTCAAAGAAAATGTCCGCGTCTCTTTGGGACCATCTAATATCGTAGATGATGGGAGTGAGGGCTTTATTTTGCGTTTTAGCGGTAAATTGCTATTTGAAAAAGGCGAAACAACACTCTATAACGAAGAGGAAATTCTATTCCTCAAAAGACTTGCATTGATTTTACAAAAAATGCCTGCTAATTTACACGCGGATGTAATTGGCTACACCGATAATTCTCCAATCACTCCTACAACGAAATATAAAGACGATATGGGCTTAAGCGCACTTAGAGCATTGAGTGTTTCTAAAATCTTGATAGAAAATAAAGTCAATCCCAAAAAACTTACTTCTCTTGGAAATGGAGCAAGCAATTTTATTGTCCCAAACACAAGCGAAGAGAATCGTTCAAGCAACCGACGCGTAGAATTTAGATTTTATCCTGATGATAAACTTTTGCATAAAACACAAAATATCTTGGATAGAACGATTCAACAAAATATTAACCAACAAGAAAAAAAGACCCAAGAAATCGCGCCAAACCAAGAATCCAACACGCAAGAAAATGAAATTCTACAAAATCGCACAATTCAATCTCAACGTTTTAACACAAATCCTTATGCTTTGGTATTTTTAACAAGGAAATCTTAAGTGGGACGACTCTTATTTATTTTGTTTTTTAGTGTGCTCTCGCTTTTTGCAGCACCGCCGCAGTTGCCTCAAAGCCCTACGATTCCAACCGTAGATTTAACACTCACCGCACCGACAGAACCAGGTGATTTGGTTACAACACTCAATATTGTTGTCGTTTTAACTCTACTTGTTTTAGCACCTTCTTTAATCCTAATGGCAACAAGCTTTGCTAGAATCCTTGTTGTGCTTGCTTTTTTGCGGACTGCAATGGGAACACAACAATCCCCTCCTACGCAACTATTAGTCTCTTTTGCCTTAATTTTGACATTTTTTATTATGGAACCTGTCGCCAAAGAGGGTTACAATCAAGGCATAGCCCCCTATATTGCCAAAGAGATTCCTTATGATGAAGCCTTTTTGCGCGCTTCTCAACCTTTTAAAGATTTTATGATTCGCAACACGCGCCCCAAAGATTTAGCATTATTTTATCGTATTCGTAATATTGAAAACCCTCAAAGTGCGCAAGATGTGCCACTAAGCATTGCCTTGCCCGCTTTTATTATTAGCGAAATGAAAACCGCCTTTCAAATTGGATTCTTACTTTATTTGCCCTTTTTAGTTATTGATATGGTCATCAGCTCCATTCTTATGGCAATGGGAATGATGATGTTACCTCCAACAATGATTTCATTGCCTTTCAAGATTCTTGTTTTCATTCTAGTAGATGGCTTTAACCTGCTGACGATGAATCTAGTGCAAAGTTTTCGGTAGCAATGACTTGTAAATATCTTGGAGTTTGTGGTGGTTGCACAGAGATAAGTTTAGAATCCAAAACAGCTCAAGCAAGCCTTTTATTAAACCTAAGTAATTTTGAAGTTTTCAGCAGTCAAAATTCAGGTTTTAGAGCACGTGCAGAGATTGGAATCTATCATCTTGAAAACAAAATTCACTTTGCAATGCGCCGCTTGAATCCTACAAGCAAGAAAGAATCCCGCTTTGTTCTTATAGAAAATTGTCCCAATTTGCTTCCAAATATTCAACAAATCTTATTTATTTTAAAGGATTTGCTCAATACAACTGAATTTTATAATTTTACAATCCGTCTTTTTAGTTTAGAGATTCTCTCCTCTCAAACCAATGCAATTCTTTTAACCTTAATTTATCATAGAAATTTAACAGAATCTTGGAAAAAAGAAGCAGAAAATTTATGTCAAAAGTTACAACTTGCCCTAAATCTTGAAATTCATCTCATCGGACGTTCCAAAGGCGTAAAATGGGTTGTAGGTAAGGATTATTTAACAGAATCCCTAAGAATCCTTGATAAAACCTATCTTTATCGTTATTTTGAGGGAGCTTTCACGCAACCTAATCCTCTCATCAATGCACAAATGATTACTTGGATTTTGCGACATTTGGAGGATTCCAAGACGCAAGATTTGCTAGAAATGTATTGTGGTTGTGGCAACTTTACGATTCCACTTGCACAAAAATTTCGTAAAGTGCTTGCTACTGAAATCTCCAAAACCTCTATCCAAGCAGCACAATTTGCAACACAAATCAATCAGATTTCAAATATCCATTTCGTGCGCTTAAGCGGAGAGGAATGTATGGAAGCTCTAAATAATGTGCGAAAATTTCATCGCTTGAGAGAAATTCCTCTGGATTCTTTTTGTTTTAGTGCAGTATTGATTGACCCACCACGTGCTGGTTTAGGAGCAGAAATTTGTCATTTTTTGCAGAGATTCCAAACAATTATTTATATTTCATGCAATCCTGTAAGCCTCAAAAAAGATTTAGAGATTCTTACACAAACACATACGATTCTACATACCGCCTTTTTTGACCAATTTCCTCATACACATCATTTAGAATCTGGTGTGATTTTAAAGAGTAAATTTTAGTCAATGAGGCAAAAAATGAAAGCTTATCGTGTTTATCAGGTAAATTCCTTTACAAAAAACAGATTTTATGGAAATCCTGCGGGCGTTGTTTTGAATGCTGATGGCTTAAGTGAAATACAAATGCAGCAAATTGCGCGAGAATTAAATAATTCAGAAACAGCCTTTATCCTCTCACCTACCGCTAGTCATTACGATATAGAAGTGCGATTCTTTACTCCTACAAAAGAAGTTCCTATCTGCGGACACGCAACGATTGCCGCGCACTACATTAGAGCCTTAGAACAAGGAAAAATAGGGAAAGTTCTACAAAAGACAAAAGCAGGGATTCTGCCTGTGGATATCACACAAGAAAACAATGATTTTAATATTACGATGACGCAAGGAAAACCACAGGTAGAAAAACCGCTTGATGAGTCCATTACAAGCAAAATCATTGAAGCATTAGGAATCCAACCTCAAGACATTAGAGAAGATTGTCCGATTACGATTGCCTCCACAGGACATTCAAAGATTATGATTGGCATTAAAGAGAACAAGCTATTAAACGCTATGAAACCAAACCTAGAAAACCTAAGCGTCCTTAGTGCAAAAATCCATTGCAATGGATTCTACCTTTTCACGCTCCATTTTGATACCAATCCACTCGTTCGTGGGAGAATGTTTGCCCCCGCAATTGGAATTGCAGAAGATCCTGTTACAGGAAATGCCAATGGAGCATTGGGTGCTTATCTAGTCCATTATGGAATCGTAAAACACTTAGAAACCCAAAACAATCTCTCCTTTGCGATTTTACAAGGAGAAGCCATTAAAAGAACAGGTGGAATGCGTGTGAATGTAGAGATTCAAAATGGGAAGCCCATTTTAGTGCAAATCACAGGACAAGTAATTGTTTGCTTTAAGACAGAAATTTACATTTAATTTTACCAAGCACAACTCCTCTAAAAAAATTTAAAAATATCTCCTTGTATCCCTCTGTCTTACCCCCTCATACAACACGATTCCAACACTTGTTGCGAGGTTTAAGCTACGTGCATTATTCTGCATTGGAATCGTGTAGCAAAATTCTTGATTTGCCTTTAAAATTTCCTCCCTTAATCCAGCATCTTCGCGTCCAAAATGCAAATACGCACCACCACTCAAGGGTGCTTGATAATAAGGACATTTTGCCTTGGTTGTCAAATAAAAATGCGGAATCGGCAATAATGCAGAATCCCAAAATGCTTCTGTGCTTGCCCATTCATAAACTTCCAAATCTTTCCAATAATCCATTCCAGCACGTTTTAATTCCCTTTGAGAGAGAGTAAAGCCAAGTGGATAAATCAAGTGCAATACGGAATCACTAGCAAAACAAAGGCGTCCAATATTTCCCGTATTTTGCGGAATACGTGGCTCGTGCAAAACAATATGAAAACGCATATTTATCCCTCAATATTCAATGGAAAAGTTTGGGGAGAATTTTGCGCTTGAGATTGCGTAGAATCCTTAGAGTCTTTTTGAGCTGTTTTAGGGGAGATACTTTCTGAATGACTTGCTGTTTTGATAGGCTTTTTCAAGGAGGGGGATTCAATATTGAGCGTTTGAACCAAAGGGGATTCTTGCTTGTGATACATTCTAACACTTTGGGATTCTTTTTGCGCAGTTTCTTGATGAGTGTTTTCTTTGTTTTCTAATGCATCAGAATCTTTTGATTTTTGACATAGCAAACTGCCATTGCTACAATCTTGCAAAAACTGCGCTTTAGAATAAATTGCCTCCCCCCTCATCAAAGCCTTAAAAATCAATGCAAGCGCGGACGCATTAGTTTTGCAAAATTTACTCAAGTGGTATTTAATAATCCCTATGCGAATCGTGCAAATTGCTTCAGATTTTTGCTTCTCTGATTTATTGCATTCTTTTTCATTTGCCAAATCTTCTTGTTTTTTCGCAACAAAACCTTGCATTTTCTCTCCAAAAAAGAGAAATTATAACATATTAAGAACCTTTTTTAGCAAGCTCTATGCGTGCTTTTTTACGATTCAAAGCTTTCTCAAAACGTTTTTTCTCTGCTTCGGTTTTTGGTTCTAGTGGTGGAGCTTTAACGGGTTTGCCATTTTCATCTACACATACCATTGTAAAATAAGCACTATTTGTATGCATAACGGTGCGCTTGTGAATGTCTTCAGCAATCACTTTAATACCCACTTCAAGTGAGCTTGTGCCTGTATAATTCACGGAAGCCAAAAAGGTTACCAGACTTCCCACTTCAATCGGATATTTAAAGGTTACACTATCAACCGACAAGGTTACGACATATTTTCCACAATAACGCGAAGCACAAGCATAGGCTACTTGGTCAAGGAGCTTGAGCAAATCTCCTCCATGCACCCTACCCTTGAAATTTGCAACCGCTGGAGTCATCAAGACAGACATTGTAAGAGACTTGATGTCAAAGACATTTTCCATATTATCCATTATAAACTCTCCTAAAAATTTAAATTGTGCTTATCTTAACATTTTTTTGCAAATTTTAAATAAAAAGTATCAAAATAATTTAACTTTTTATCCAATTTTTATCATTTTATGCACATTTTATCAAGCAATACATTAAAAGTGTGAAGCTATGTTACAATTTGGATATTTTTTGATTTTAAAGGATTCAAGATGAAAGTGGTTATTACAGGCGGAGGAACAGGAGGACACTTAAGTGTTGCAAGAGCATTTTTAGAAGAATTCTACAAACAAGGTTTTGAATGTCTTTTTGTTGGTTCTATTAATGGTCAAGACAAGGCATATTTTGAATCCGATTCTCGCTTAAGCAAAAAATTTTTCTTGCAAACTTCTGGCGTCGTTAATCAAAAAGGATTTAAAAAACTTCAATCCTTATGGCAACAAGCCAAAGCACTCCAAAATGCGATTGGAATCTTAAGAAAGGAAAAACAGATTGACTTTGTCTTGTCTGTGGGAGGATATTCTGCTGCACCCACAGCATTTGGAGCAGTTTTGCTTGGGATTCCACTCTTTATCCACGAACAAAATGCACAAATCGGAAAACTTAACAGAATCCTAAAACCCTATGCAAAAATATTTTTTTCCTCTTATTTGCACTCCTCGCCTTCAAGATATTATCCAATCAGTCAAGTATTTTTTACTCAAGCAAGAGTGCGCAAAAACATAAAGAATCTGCTTTTTATGGGAGGTTCTCAAGGAGCTAGAGCCATCAACAATTTTGCTCTAGCCCTCGCAGAAGATATAAAACAAAAAGGATTACGCATTTATCACCAGTGCGGTAAAGCAGAATTTACGCGCGTGCTTCAAGAATATCTCAATCTCAATCTAAAGATTGGAATTTTAAAAGAAAATATAGAATCCTTAGAAGATATAGAATCCCAAAAGATACAAATTGGTATATTAGAGGATTTAGACAATGTAGATGTTGTGCTTTTTGGATTCAGTATGCAAATGCCAGAGATTTTCAAAAAATGCGATTTTGCAATTTGTCGTGCGGGTGCTAGCTCCTTGTGGGAATTATGCGCGAATGGTTTGCCCGCACTCTTTGTCCCCTATCCTTATGCAGCGGGCAATCATCAATATTATAATGCGAAATTCCTAGAGGAAAAAGGACTTGGATTCTTATGCTTAGAGCAAGATTTATTTTGTGAAGTTTTATGGGATAGTTTAGCACTTTTAAAGGAAGATAAAATTACGCAGATTAGTCAAGATTTACAAAAAGAATGTTCAGCGCAAGCCCTCAAGCAAATGAGCAATTGTATCGTGGCAAAACTCAAGTCTAGGAATCTTTAAACTCTCGAAACAAATACCCTAAATCTATGCCATTAAGGGATTTACTATTATAAAAGTATTCTAAATTTTTTGCACCATCTATCAATTCCTTGCTCTTGATTCCGTGCTCAATAGAAATCTTTGCTTCCAAAAAAGCACTCAAATGGTCGCAATACTTTAAAAATTCACCAAAAATGGGTTGATAGATGGATTCTTGCTTGATTTCTTGCAAAAAATCCTCCCCTTTTTGCGCGCTAAAAATGACTTGATGATTCTTTTTATAACGATTGCTAAATTCATTTTGCGTATAATACACAATCTCTTGCGCAATAGAATCTGGAACAATATTCAAAATCTTTTCCCGCACAGCCTCTTCCTCAATTCGTTTAATAAATTCGTCCAAGCCCTCTACATTTTTCTTAATAGGAGAAATAATATCACGCGTTAAGATTTCTGGCAAATCGTGAAATAATCCGCAAAGAAAATGCTGAATCTGCATTTCCCTAGAAAATCCCAAATCATAGCCCAAAAGATAAGCACAAAGCGCAACTATGAGAGTATGTCCAAGCACGGAAGTGCAGGGAACGCGTGGAGTTTGACTCCAACGCTTTTGGAATCGCAGTTGCCCAAACATATCCACAATTTCACGCAATTCCTCATACATCATTTGTCGCACACCCGCAAGAGGATAATACTCATGAACCTGCTTATCTAAAGCATTTTTAATATTTTGCACATCATACATTTTTGGATTGAAATGATAAATAATATCAAATTCCCATTTAGAAGCATAGTAATGAGAAGCTTTTAGAATCTCTTTTTCAATATTATCAACCCCTCCATAAAGATATTCTTGCATAGATTCCAAAAATCCAAAACCCCTTAAATTATCCTCCAACTGCGTACAGACAAAATCTACAAGTGCTTTGTTATGATGTTTGACTAACTTATGAAAAACGGGTGGCTTGATGTCTGTTAAAATAATGCGTTCAAAAAATTCATAACAAAATTGCAAAATCAACCGCTCAAAATCAATCGTGCGTTGATTTTCCAATTGTTCAAAATGCGCAAGCAAATAGGCAATAACAATTTTGTGTGCTTGCTTATCAAGCTCCAAAAACTCTACTGGTGTTGCTTGGTCATTCCAGCGACGAATATTCGCTGCTACAAAAATTTTATGTAAAAGTTCAAATCCTAATTGTGGTTTTTTTAGCCCCATATTTCTTTCCAATCATTTGAAATCTGCGTAAATATTATCATTTGCCAAGACAAAAGTCTCCAAACATCACATCTAACATTTGAGAATATTCATAAGGTTGCGTAATAGAAGCAATCGCCTTAAGTGCTTCGTTCAAATGAAAGCTAAAAATCTCTAATTCGGCATTTTCTAATGGTTTTATTGATTGATAAAGCGCGTCAATACAAGTTTGCACCGCTTGGAATTGATATTCTGAAGTCAAAAGCAAGGATTGCGATTCCTCCTTAGAATCCAACAAGGCTTCTAAATGCCTTTTAAAATCTGCAAGCAAGGAATCCTCGGCATATAAATTGCCTTTCAAACAAAGCTTAAGCGGATTAAAATCCCGCAAAACTTCCAAATCAAGCCTGCATTCTAAATCCGCTTTATTCACCAAAACAAATACTTTTTTGCTTGTCTGATAGCTCTTTAACAAATCTATAATCTGCAAATCCTCTTGCGTCAAAGGCGAAGAACCATCAAACAAAGCAATAAGCAAATCACTATCTTGCGCTTTTTCTAGGCTTCTCTTAATCCCTTCAGATTCTATTAAATCCTTCGTCTCGTGAATCCCAGCAGTATCAATGAGGCGCAATAAATGCGCGCCTAGCATAAAATTCTCCTCAATGCTGTCTCGTGTCGTGCCTGCGATTTCGCTCACAATCGCCCGATTGCTATGCAAAAGTGCGTTCAAAAGGGAGCTTTTTCCCACATTTGGCTTGCCGATGATACATAATTTATAGCCTTCAAACAATGCGCGCTTGGCTTTGGATTGCTCTAAGAGTGAATGGAGCGTGTTAAGAATGGAATGCAATTTCCCTTTCAAACTCTCTAGCAAATCCTCTGGCAAATCCTCATCAGCATAGTCAATGAAAACCTCGCTGTGTGCAAGCAGAGTGATTAAATCGGTGCGTAACTTTTCGCAAAAGCTTTGCATTTCCCCTTTTAAATGTCGCATCAGTATTTTGTGTGCTTGCGCACTTTGGGACTCTATGAGTTTCGCGACTGCTTGTGCTTGGGATAAATCAATGCGACCACCCAAAAATGCGCGTTTTGTAAATTCTCCCGGATTTGCCAAACGCGCACCATATCGCAAACATTCTTGTAAAATATTTTGTGCGATAAAATTTCCTCCATGGCATTGAAATTCCACTACATCTTGCGTGGTATAACTATGAGGTGCTTTAAAATAAAGCAAAATACATTCGTCCAATAAATCATTGTTGTTAAAATAAATTTTAGTTAATTTTGCGTAACGCACAGGCAAAGAAGCCACAAGATTTTCTGGAGTTGTTTTGGCAAGCTTTGCTGCAATATTCAAAGAATCTTTGCCACTTAGGCGCAAAACATTCAAAGAGGACTTGCCATAAGTTGTAGCAGGAGCGATAATTGTATCATCGTTAAGCATATCCATACTTTTTAGGTATGATGAAAATCATTAATAATAATATAACGTTCTCCCTCATTATTTAAACGAAAAGAAACATATTTATCCGGGAATTGCTCACGCAATTGTTTTAATGCGATATGGGCTAAAACGCCATCAAGCGGCTTTGTCTGTGCTTTACCATAAGTTTTAACATTTTCAATCGTAGGCAATAAATAATTTGCAATCATTTCTTCTTGATTACGCAAAAATTCTGCAATCTCAAGACGAATCATTAACCCATAGACGTGATTTACCCAATTAAAAATTAAATAAGAAATTGCCTTGTAGCGATAACCCTCTTTGCCAATAAGCAAAGCGGAATCCTCACCATCAATTTTGATATAAAGAGTATTTTCATCATAAGGCTCAACAAAAACTTCACTCAGTCGGTACGGCAACAAACTCAAAAGCTCTTTTAGTTCCACTTGCACTTCTTTTGCAATCACTCTCAAATCTATTGTTTCTCTATTTTTAATCTCTTTATGACTTGAAATTTTGCCGACAAAATATGAATGAGAATTTTGGATTTTCGCCTCTTCTCCTAACAAAAGTTGGGATTCAGTTTTATGTGCCTGCACATTTGTCCAAAGAGATTCATTTTCTTTTTGATTTTGTTCTTTTTTGGACAAATTCTCTTGATTTGCCACATCAGAAACAAGTGAAGGTTTTTTAGAGACAGAATCACTTTTCTCTTTTTGGATAGATAGGGACTTCGGTTGGGCACAAATGATTGCGAGTTTCTTACCAATCCCCAAAAAACCTTTAGAAGGATTCTGAATAATCTCATATTCTAAATCCACAACAGAACATTCAAAATCATTTGATGCGATGATTAACGCATTTTCTAAAGTTTCTGCTTCTATCTTTTTCATTTTAATCATCTTTATGTTTATGCTCGGCAATCTCACGCGCTTTTTTGCGCTCCAATGCCTTATTGATAAGTAACTGCTGAATGATAGAGAAAATATTATTCACAAACCAATACAACACGAGTCCCGATGGGAATGTTACAAAGAAAATCGTAAAGATTAAGGGCAAAAATTTAAAGATTTTTTCCTGCATTGGGTCATTAAAGGCTGTGGGTGTTAAATGCTGTTGGAGATACATTGTGCCACCCATTAGAATTGGTAAGATAAAATAAGGGTCCATTACAGAAAGGTCATTAATCCACAATAACCAAGCCGCACCTTTAAGCTCAATCGCATTAAACAAAACACGATAGATTGCAAAAAACACAGGCATTTGCAAAAGTAGAGGCAAACAACCACCCATAGGATTCGCTCCGTGCTTTTTATAAAGTTCCATCATATGTGCTTGAAGCTTTTGTGGTTCGCCTTTATATTTTTGTTGCAATTCTTTCATTTTTGGGGCAAGGTCTTTTAGCTTTTGCATAGACACCATACCCTTATAGGTTAAAGGATAAAGCACCACCCTAACAATCAGTGTCAATAAGATAATCGCCCACCCCCAATTTCCACATAAATTATAGAGCTTATCAAGCAACAAAAAAAGTGGCTTGGCAAAAAAGGTTATAATTCCATATTCTACAACATCGGTCAAATTGGGATCAATAGTCTCAAGCAGACGATAATCTTTTGGACCAATGTAACCTTTTAATTGTAATTCACCCTCTGCGCTAACAAATGGCATAGGATTCTCACTCGGATTACCCAAAATCGTAACATTAAGATTATTACTCTTGTTAAAAATTAAAGTTGCATAATAACGATCTACTGCCGCAAGAATACTTGCATTTGCATAATTGCTTTGCCCTTGTGCATCGCCGTCCTCAATCGTTGTAATTGTATTGTCGGATTCTTTTACGATGACTCCTTTAAAAACATAGGAATCGTTTTCCACGCTTGGACGCATACCTGGGGATACGAAATAAGTGTAATTTTGTGGAATCTTGATTCTTGCTTCATAATACCCATTGGGATAAAAAGTTAGCACTTTTTCAATCTTAACCTCTCCCAATTCTTGAATCAAAGTAATAGATTGTGGCTTGTCTTTAATTTCCAAAGTGTTAAGATTTGCACTATATGGCACATTAAAAGCTTTTTGATTCAATAAGGAATCCGAAAAACGAATTTCTAAAATTTTCGGATTGCTAGGATTAGCTATATCCTCTGAAAAAAGCATCAAAGGAGTAGAATCCTTTTGGTATTTTTTTTCTTTTAAAGCAACTTCTGCAATTCTGCCCAATCTGTCAATTTTATAAGTAAAATTTTTGGATTCTATGGTTGCAAGGGTTGCGTGATTTGGATTGGATACTCTAGCTGTATCTTGCGTAATCTTACCAGAATCCACTTGTTGGATTGGAGCAACATTTTGCATTTCTCTCGTTGTTGCTTGTGTTGCATTATTTTCATTCATTTGGGGTTTATAAAAATAACTATATGGCACGAAAAAAGCAAGAGCTAAAAGCACCGCAATCAAAATTCTAGTTTGGGAGCTTAAATTATCTATTTTATCAAACACGGGAAACCTTTGAATAATTTTTGATGATATAAACCTTTTGAGTTTGTAGATTTGGTGGAAGTCCATTAGGAATATTTTTGGGATTATATTTTTGAATTTTATCGGGAATGAGCCAATACTGGACAAGATTAGGGCTACAGAAATGTGGTTCTATCTTTAAAGAAACTTGTGGGTAAGCAATACCACCCTTAAAAAACTGGTTGCAGGAAATCACCCTTGTTAGCGTCTTCCAAAGGGCTATACAAGGATTTTGAAACATAAAAATCTGTTTAGAATACTCTGAACAACTTGGATAATAGCGACAAGTCATACCCAAACTTGGAGAAATAAAAGACTGGTAAAAAGAAATTATCTTAACGCAAAATTGTTTCAACATTTTTGAGCTACCAAATTCAGCCGTATTAAAGCATATTTATAACTATCTTGTAAATTTTTGTATTCTACTTTTTCTAAACCGACTTTTGCTAGCAAAATCATATCCCCATTTTTCAAGCTTGACATAGAATCCCTATAAATATTTCTCAAACGACGTTTAACAAGATTTCTACAAACCGCATTTCCTATCTTTTTGGAAACTGAAAACCCAATCCGTTTCTCTGCCCTCTGTTGATTTTCTTTAAAAAACAAGATAAAGTAAGAGTTATGCCATTTTTTTTGGCTCTTATAAACACTATCAAAGTCTTTTTTTGTGTTTAAAGTTACCAAAATACAACCCTCAAAAAAACCTAAATGGCAAGTCTTTTTCTGCCTTTAGCGCGTCTTGCATTAATCACTTTGCGACCATTCTTAGTTTGCATTCTAACCCTAAAACCATGCGTGCGCTTACGTGGCGTATTATGTGGCTGATATGTTCTTTTCATTTCTAAAACCTTTTAAAAAAATAAAGGCGAATTTTAATGCAATTTTACTTAAAACTAGATTTATTTCTCTCTACTACTCTTCTAGGGCATTCGTCAATGCTACTGCAATAGCTGCAACTAAATCACTATCATCTCTGCTTTCTTGCGGCATTAAATCCTGTGCTTTTTGCTCTAAATACGAAGTATCAAAATTCCCTCGTCTGAAATCTTTGTCATGACAAATATTGATTAAAAAAGGAATCGTGGTCTTAACCCCACGAATTTTAAATTCATTTAAAGCACGTTGCAATTTATTAACCGCCAAATCATAACTTGTTGCACGCACAATAAGTTTTGCAATCATAGAATCATAAAAAGGTGGAATCGTAAAATCTTTATAAACATAACTATCCACCCTTACAAAAGGTCCTAACGCAGGATAATAAGAAGTAATTTTACCGGGATTTGGGACAAAATCATTCTGCACATCTTCTGCATTAATGCGTGCCTCAATCGCAAATCCTTGTGCATAAACATCACTTTGCGTAATATCCAAAATCTCACCATTTGCGATTCTAATCTGACGCCCTATTAAATCATATCCCGTAATTTCTTCTGTTACTCCATGTTCTACTTGAATACGCGTATTCATCTCCATAAAGTAAAAATTATTATAATCATCTACAAGAAACTCCACAGTTCCAGCATTAGTATATTTTGTAGCCTTTGCTGCAGCCACTGCAACACTCCCCATACGACGACGCAAATCCATACTCATTGTAGGACATGGCGCAATCTCAATTAGCTTTTGATGCCTTCTTTGAATGGAACAATCACGTTCTAGCAGATGAATTACATTACCATAATTATCACTTAGAATCTGAAATTCAATATGTCGTGGATTTTGGATATATTTTTCCATAAAAACATCTTCATTTTTAAAAAATGTTAATGCTTCCCTCTTGCAAGCTTCAAAAGAGGATTCCAAATCTTTCTCTTCCTGCACAACACGGATTCCTCGCCCTCCACCACCACTGCTTGCTTTTAAAATCACAGGATAGCCAATCTTGCGCGCAATCTTTTGAATCTCATACATACTTAGGGTATTTAATGGCTCTGTTCCGGGCACAACTGGGATTCCATTTGCAATCATTAAATTTCTCGCAGCATTCTTATCACCCATTTTAGCAATCACTTCGGAATCTGGACCAATCCAAACAATCCCCGCCTCTTTGACTTTTTTAGCAAAAAATGCGTTTTCACTCAAAAACCCATAACCCGGATGAATCGCCTCTGCCTCCATTTCTTTAGCAGCTTGAATAATCAAATCTGGGTCTAGATAACCCTTGATTGGGTCTTCACTGATTGGATAAGTATGGGTTGCCATTTTGACATGCATACTCTCGCGGTCTGCACGAGAATAAATTGCCACAGATTCTATATTTAAATCATTACAGGCGCGAATAATACGAACAGCAATTTCGCCACGATTTGCAATCAAAATTCTTTTAAACATAAAAACTCCCAATAGATAATTCTGTGCATTTTATAATTTTATTTTTGATTTATTGTTGAAGTTTAGGAAATATTTGCCAAAATTTTACCAAATATGCTAAAATTCGCGCATTTTTACACATTTCAAATACTTTTAAGGGCAACTATATGGATTTATTACACGCTGGAATTTTAGGGATTGTTGAGGGATTAACAGAATTTTTGCCCATTTCCTCCACGGGGCATTTAATCCTTACTTCAGAATTACTCGGGATTCCACAAGATGCTTTCCATAAAACCTTTGAAGTCGTGATTCAGTTGGGTTCTATTTTGGCTGTTTTGTTTGTTTTTTGGGAAAAACTCTCCAAAAATAGCTTAAATCTTTGGGTGAAATTATGTATAGGATTCCTACCTGCTGGAACTTTTGGCTTTTTATTTTATTCTTACATTAAAGCACTTTTCGCCCCTATCACTGTTTCAATTATGCTCATTATTGGTGGAATCGCTTTTATTGCACTAGAGGTTTTTCACAAAGAGAGAGAATCCCTTATCCAAAATATAGAAGAAATTACCTACAAACAGGCACTTTGGATTGGGTTTTTTCAGGCTTTAGCGATGATTCCTGGCACTTCTCGTAGCGGTGCAACAATCATAGGGGGATTACTAATGGGCTGCAATCGTAAAGTTGCCACAGAATTTTCTTTTTTACTAGCTTTGCCTGCTATGGTTGTTGCGAGTTCTTATAGTCTCTATAAAAGCCATACAACAATGGATTTTGAAAATCTCTTTGCGCTTGGAGTGGGCTTTGTTGTAGCGTTTTTAAGTGCGCTTGTAGCAATCAAACTTTTTTTGAATTTTATCACGCGTTTTAACTTCATTCCTTTTGGAATCTATCGTATTTTACTAGGCATTGTCTTTTTATCTTATTTGGATATTCTTTAGCACAAAGCAAATTAAAATTCCAAAAGAAACGCAAGTGATTCTATCCTTTGAATCCCACCAATTATCATCAACCCTAAAAGCCCAGCAAAAAATCCTGCGAGCAAATCATCTCCCATTACGCCCCAACCACCTTTAACTTCTCTATCAATTCTACCAATCACAGAGGGTTTCCAAATATCAAACAATCTAAACAAAACAAAAGACAAGGCGATTCCAAACAAATGACTTCCAATCATTGCAACACTAATCCACACGCCTGCTAACTCATCAATCACAATTTCAGAACAATCGTGTTCCATTCCCTCTTTTTCATAATCATTAATTACCTTCACTGCAATCACAGAAATAAGCAATGCAAGCAGCAATAAAGTGCTTGGAGCAATGTAATGACTAATTGCCCACGCAAAAGGTAAGGCGACCAATGTGCCAAATGTGCCGGGTGCTTTGGGGCTAAGCCCACTAAAAAATAAGGTTAAAAAACATTTTTTAAAAAAATCACGCGAATTGCTAAAAGTATTAAAAAAATGTGTTCTCATTAAAAATCCTAATTCAAAGAATGTGTCTGATAAATATCTATTAATTTCAAATAAAAATCTTCGTCACTTTGTTCTTCAATCATTCCACTACTTGCAAACATTGCCCCAAACTGCTGAATAATACTTTCAAAACGTTTAGGAAATAAATAGCTTAGAATTTTAGCTGAAACTTCCTTGCGCACTAAAATTGTAGGTGGAATCAATCCAGACTGCAAAATTCCTTGCAAAAACCCCGAACGATAATAAATATGATGGTTTTTGCTATGCGGGCAAGTTTTAAGGCTCACAATTGTTTTGCATTGATTGCAATGCACAAACTCACTCAATAATTTAACTTTAATTTTAATATCTTTTGCCATATCAAAAATAGAATAAATTTTTTGATGGTCATAATAAATTGCCAAATTAGGATAATTTTCCCCGATTGCGATTCTATCACACCCAAGATTTTGCGCAAGAATTGCGTCTAAAATAATTCCATGCGCACCTGCAAACAAATAAATATCATCTAATGGAAAAATGGCAATGCGATTCTTTGGCAGGTAATTTGTGATAACAAATTCTAAGCAAGTTTTGCGAATATAAAAATCCAATAAACCCTCATTTTGTCGTCTTAATAGCAGTAAAACAAGTAAATCATTTTCCTCTAGGATAGAGCGGAAAATGCGCTCGTGGATACGTGTAATAGGAGAAGCGTCCAAAACCATTGCTGTAACGCTTTGCGTGTTATTCCTCTTTTTAAATTGCGTGATTGCTTGTTTTGTCGCGCGGTCTTTAAAGGCAAAAATTTCCGATTGCAGATATAATTCATATTCCCCACAAAGCGCGTAATTTCCAAGCCGATTATAAATATGCTGTGCCTTTTTAGAATAAATATCTCCGCTCATTATTTTAAACAATCGTACTTGTTTATCAATCTTAAAAGCAGAATCCACAAGTAATTTACCGCATAAATGATTTTCACAAATAAGGGCAATCTCATCACCCTTTTTGGATTCTTTCATTACTTGCTCATTGCGTTTTCCTGCGGGTGCTAAAATGAAAGAAAAGGGGAAACTTTGCCCCTCAAACAATCCTGTATTATCTACTTCGTGCATTTCCTTTTCATTCATCAAATGATTCACAGGAGTAAGCAAACCCTCTTGACACAAGAGGAGAGCAAACACTGCTTCTTTGTCAATGAATAAAGCAGGGGTGGATAAATTATTTTTTCTTTGTGATTCCATATTTTTTTCGTTTCTCCCATAAACTCTTGCGAGACATACCTAAACGTTTGCTAAGTTCTGTATCAGGGTATTTATCTTCAAATCTTAAAATCATTGTTTTAATATATTCATCAACACTTAACACATCTTCTTGGAATCCTTGCGCCATCTCTTTCACATTGATTTCAAAGACATTTTTAAAATCATGTAAATCACCGCCCAAACAAGCAAGAATCACGGGAATATTCTTAAATGCTTTAATACACTCTTCTTTTTCCTCTTTGCGCAAGGTCTCAAACCCTACAATATAAGTTAATTGTGTTTTAGAAATATTTTTAAAAATTTCCTTATAGTTATGAATTTTATACAAAGAAACAAAATTAATAGCAAATTTTTTATGAATCGCATAATTAACAACACACATATCAATTGCTCTTTGCGATACACTTTTAATAATCAAAGGAAAGGATACTTTTGCACCAATCGTATAAGTAGGCATTGATAAAGAATCGCAAAAATAATCCCTATAAAATGCGATTTCCTTTTGTAATTGACGAAAAGCTGTATAATGCTCAATTTTGCGAATCAGCTCGTCAATCATAAAAGGTTTCACAATATAATCACTCACTCCGGCTTTCAATGGACGTGTTACCATTTCATCATTTACATAAGGAATCATTAAAATCACAATAGAATCTTTAAATTTTTCAATCAATGAATAAAAATTTTGACCTGGTATATTTGCTGAAAGCAAAATAATATCTGCCACTTCAAACTGCAAAGCTTCCTCTATACTCGGCACCATTTCGCAAGCAAATCCAAAATGACTCAATTTCGAAGCAATGCTTTGAGATAAATAAATTTCATTCTCCACAATTAATATTTTCATTCTATTCCCCCTAAAGCGAAATAATTTTTTTCCAATCAAAATATTCCAAAACAACACTTGCTTGCACCAAAATTCCTTCTCCTTTGCCAATAAACCCCAATTTTTCCGTTGTTGTTGCTTTGACATTTACCTTAAATACATTAATTTGCAAAATTTCTGAAATTTTCTTTTCCATTGCATTTTTATAGGGAGAAATTTTTGGTTTTTGAGCAAAAATTGTAATATCTGCTTGCAAAATATCGTAGCCCACATCCCGTACAAAATCTACAATAATACGCAACAAATCAGCGGAATTTGCTCCTTTATAAGCTGGGTCATTATCAGGAAACCACTCACCAATATCCCCAAACCCAATTGCCCCCAAAAGTGCATCACTTAATGCATGCAAACAAACATCGCCATCACTATGTGCAATCAGGCGAAATTCACACGGAATTGCGACACAGCCTAACAAGATTCCTTCTCCTTTATCCAATGCGTGAATATCACTTCCACTTCCAACAAGTGTGTGTGTGCTAGGGTTTGGCAGAGGAATTGTTTTTAAATCCTCTAAAAAGGTTAATTTTTTTGCCTCTGCTGCTCCTTGAACAAACCCAATGCTCCCACCTTGTGCAAAAATCGCGCTACTTTCATCTGTGAAATCTCCATTTTCTAAAGCAGATTTTAAGACATTCAAACGGCTCAATTGTGGCGTTTGAATAATTTTTAAATTGTCTCGCTTGAGATAGTCTAGTTTGGAACCATTAGAATACACTATTGTATCATTTAGTTTCAGATATGGAACAATACAATCATAATTACCTATTTCTTTAAGGACTCTTTGGCTCAAAAACGCTGAATTGCAACGCGCAATATCACTTACTAGCACATATTCTACGAAATCCTCAAGCATTATTAGTGCATTTTTTAGTGATTCTTGACGCGTAGAACCACCCTTTACTAGCACAAAATCTAGCGAAAATGCGTCCAAATATTTCTGCATATATTTTATTTCGGTAGATTTTGCACTCAAGATACAACGCGAAAAAGGATAAATATCGCGAAAATCTAATGCAACCTTTAACCAAAGCGGAATCTCACCCACGCGCAACCATTGTTTTTTAGGCAATCTAAGTTTTTGAACTGATTTGTGTATCGTTTCACTAGATGATAAAGCTGATAAGCAAAAGCGACTGCTATCGCCTGCACCCAACAAAATCAATGCGATATTTGACAAATAAATTCCTTGATTTTAAAAATTGTGGAATTATACATTTTGAAAGTTTTAGAATCCCTTTAGGATTCAAAAACTTAAATCTTGAAGTGATTGATATGATTTTTTAAGACATTTGCAATGTTTTTAAGTGTTTGCGCCGCTTCCGTATTATTCTCCATCAATTCTGCAGTATTTTTAGAATCCCTTGAAATTTCATCTAATCCTTTAGATAGATTTTCCATATCCTGCACTTGCTTATAAGTTGCATTGGTTACTTCTTTCGCTTTACTTAAAGAATCGCTTGCTTGAGAATTGATTTGTCCCAAGATTTCACTTGCTTCATTTGCAAGCTCCATACCTTTTTCTACCTGTGGAACCGCATTTTGAATCGCCTCTACCGCAGTTTGCGTTTCACCTTGTATCACTTCAATCATTCTTGTAATCTCTGAAGTTGCTACCCCTGTGCGTTCGGCTAATTTTCTAATCTCATCGGAAACAACAGCAAATCCTCTCCCAGCTTCCCCTGCTCTTGCAGCTTCAATCGCAGCATTAAGTGCAAGTAGGTTGGTTTGGTCTGTGATTTCTTTAATCAAATCTGCGCTTCCGCCAATTTCTTGAGAGTGTTTTTCTAGCATACGAATATGTTCTGATGAAAGAGTAACGGTTTCTGTAATGCGCTCAATGCTTTCTACTGTTGTTTTCATAGCTTCTATACATTTATCTGATAGATTTGTAGTATATTCAGAATTTTCCTCTGTTTGTTTTGCGATATTTGAAATATGATTTACAGCGTTCATTACTTGCTTAATACGTTCTGTTGAAACTTCTGAACTTTCAACCTGGCGATAAGATGAAGATTTGGATTCTTCAGAACTTTTTGTTACTTCATTTGCGCTTTCATTCAGCTCTTGGGTAGATTTCATAATTTCCGAAACAATCTCTCTAAGTTTTTCTTGCATTTGCTCCATAGAAGCAAGCATACTCTCTTTATATTGCGTTCTTATAGGAGTATTCAAATTGCCACTTGCAATACTAAGCACTACTTTAACAACTTCTTTTGGCTCTCCTCCCAAAGATGAAATAACCAATCTAGAAATATAAATTGCAGTTAAAACTGCCACAATCAAAGAAATAATAGTCAGCATCATCGTTAGAGACAAATAATTATCAATCTCATCAATTGCTGCTTTGGTAAGTTTTTGATTCTTATCTTCTTGATAATCTATAAACTCATTAATTACATTTAACCATTCTACAAATGCCCCTCGTGCTTGATTAATCAACAATTCGTTTGCGCCAATTCTATCAGATTGTGCTTTTTTGATGATAATTTCAGAAATCATAGGCATTGTTTTGGCTTCTACACCTTTAATACGTTGCAAAATCTCCTTGTCTTTTGCATCTACCATATGCTCATCTTTAAAAATTTCGTCCATTTTAATTGAAGAATCTTTATAGAATTCTTCTAGTTTTTGGATTAAACGCAAAGTATTTTCAATCTCTTGCACATTGTCCAAAATCACAACATCACGCACTGCAATTGCTCTATCATGCACGCTTCCACGAAAATTAATTGCATATCTTTGTTTTACCGCATTAACCTCTGTCATTTCTGCCAATGTTTTTTCTACAAAACTAATCTTGATATATCCTGTAATGGAGATAACTAAAATAAAAGCTAAGATAATGCCAAACCCTATAAAAAGCTGTGCTTTTAACGATAAATTTCTTCCAACCACAAAAATCCTTTATCTTTGATTTTTAAATAAGATTATGTAAAATTATATCACATTTTTATTAAAAAATAAACTTTATTATTTATTTTGATTTTCTTTAATTATCTTTGCAATAAGTTCTAATGGGTGCAAAAATGGAATCTCTACATTTGCTTGATACAGCGCATTGCTTAACTGCATACGACAAGCACTACATTCTGCTACGATGAACTGCGCTTGTGTTTTTTCTATCATTTTTGCTTTTTTACTCCCCACTTTGCTAGCCAATGCAAAACGCTCTGTCTGGATTGTAACGCCACCAAATCCACAACAAGCAGTGGAATCCTCCATCTCAACGAGCTGATAATTTTGCTGCAATAATTTACGCGGTTCTTGATAAACTCCAAGCACTTTTCTTGCGTGGCACGGGTCGTGGTAAGTAAAGGTTTGTTTTGGGGATTGAAATTCTTGTTTGAGGCGATTTTGTTCTATATTGTTTAGAATCTCTACCAAGTTTGTTTGGGATTCCAAATATTTGGTCGCCATATAAATTTTTGGCAAAAGCTTTTCTATTCTTGATTTTAACTCTAAATCCTTTTCCATAAAATGCTTCCAATCCTCTAATATCATTGCGCCACAAGTCGCCTCTGGAATCAAAATCGCATCTACTTCTTCTATAAAGCTTTCAAAATATTCTACATTCTGACGAATGAGTGTATCTACGCTAGCGAAATCTCCTGTAAAATAAGCAGGTGCGCCACAGCATTTTTGCCCTTTTGCTAGCTTCGCATTGATTTGTAAAGCCTCTAAAATCACTAGCAAAGATTCACCAACATTTTTATAATTATAGTTTCCCAAACAACCAATAAAAATTGCTACCTTTCTAGTCTTTTGGGATTGTTTGGAATCCACAAAGCAGATTTCCTCTGAATGAGAATTTAGAAAACTTCTCTTTGCGATTCCTCCAAAGATTCTATTCTTAACCAAAGGCAAGGTAAAACGTGGCTGAATAGAATTGCCATCTTTTGTTGCTTGATACAACAAAGGGGCAAAAATCGCACCAAGTTTGAATCCAAAATCCATTATTTTTCTATGTTTCAAAAGATAAAAAAAGATGCGTTTAAACCAAGCAATTCCATATTTTTGAGCAATTTCATAGCGAATATTTTCAATCAAAGTATCTGTGGGCAAAGAATTAGGACAAACACGTACGCAAGTTGTGCATAAAAAACAAGTTTCAAAAATATCTTTAGCATTTTTATCTAGCGGAATCTCTTTGCGCTGATATGCCCCCAAAAGGTCAATAAAGCCGCGTGGAGAAGTCGCCTCATCTCCATTAATGCTAAAAATCGTGCAATCGGGCAAGCATTTGCCACATTTCACGCAGGCATTGCTTGTCTTTAAATAATCGTAATTGTCAAAATGCGCCATTGGGTTACCTTAATTTTTAAATTGTTTTACTAAAAACTTTTTGATTGGTATTAAACTTTTTTAAATACGCATCAAATGGCATTACGATATTACGAATCAACAATGCACCCGTTTCACTCACCCAAATCCCTTTTGCATTTATCTCCACCAATCCTTCTTCCTCCAAAGGTTTAAGCTCCTCTAACGCTTCTTTGAAATGTTCTTTAAAATCAAACGCAAACTGCTGATTTATCGTGCTAAAATCCAATTTAAAATTGCTCATTAATTGCATAATCACTGCTTTTCTAATCTTATCCTCATTGCTTAGCCTAATACCTTTCGCGAAAGGCAGGCGATGATTGTCCAATGCCTCTTGGTATTGCGTCAAATCCTTGTAATTTTGCGCATAATAATCCTTGCCACCGCCAATAGAAGTCAGCCCGATTCCAATCGTTTGCGTGCCTCCTTGCGTGCTATATCCTTGAAAATTACGTTGTAATTGCCCTTTTTGTATAGATTTAAACAACTCATCATCAGGCTTTGCAAAATGGTCCATTCCAATCATTTGATAACCATTTTTAAGCAAATAATCCATCGTCCATTCTAAGATTCTAAGCTTTTCCTCTGGGTGTGGGAGAGTGGTTTCATCAATCTTACGCATTGTTTTTTTAATCCAAGGGACATGCGCATAGTTAAAGACAGCAAAGCGGTCTGGATTGAGGAGCAAGCAGGATTCTAAAGTTTTCTTAAAAGTCTCCAAACTCTGATAGGGCAAGCCATAGATTAAATCAAAATTAATAGAAGTAATCCCATAATCTCTTGCAAGCTGGATTGCCTTTTGGACAAGCGTAAAAGGTTGGATTCTATGAATCGCTTCCTGCACCTTTGCATCAAAGTCTTGGATTCCAAAGCTTAGGCGGTTAAAACCTCCTTTTTTTAACACTTCCATTTGTGAAAGCTCAAAAAATCTAGGGTCAATCTCACAGGCAATTTCCGCATTTTGTCCAAAATTTGGAAAAGCATCTTTCAATAAATCAACCAAAACCCCCAATTCTTCTGCATTAAAAAATGTAGGAGTGCCGCCACCAAAATGGAGTTGATACACGGGCTTGTTTGTATCCATAGCATTTTTTAACAATTCTAACTCTTTTTTGAGATATTCTAAATAAATTTTTTTGTTTTCCTCTTTGCTTGTATAGACTACATTGCAACCGCAAAAATAGCACGCGCTACGACAAAAAGGTAAATGCACATAAAGAGAAAGGGGGCTTGTATCTGCTTTTAAATCCTGCAAATACAAATCCAAAGTATATTTTTCGCTAAACTCCACTGCAGTGGGATAACTTGTATAACGCGGACCGGGCTTAGAATAAGTGGCAAATTGTTTAAAATCAATCTTATTGGATTGCATTTTGTGGAATCCTTCAACTAAAGTTAAAATGAATCAGGGATTTTTGGAATCTCAAAGAACAAATAGGGATAACGTTTTTTAAGATTTTTTACCAAAGCTTTGGGTTCTTTTTCGTAATTTTTAATTTCTTTCAATGCAATGCACCACACATCTTCAAAATCCACTGGCACATTATAATAAATTTCTTTCTCTAGCTTAAAAAGATATTTATCTATCTCAAGTTGTTTAGCAGATTCCAAAAGTTGTTGCATATTTTTTTTGGATACTAAATAAAATTCTTGTGCGTTTTTATCTTTGAAACAATAGGTTAAATCTCCGTCCAAGTCAGAATCATAAACCTTAGATTGCGTCTTTGCATTGTGGATAATCTCTTGCAATGAATCATAAAGATTATTTGTCTGATGGATTGAATTATTTCGTTTTACTAGCGGTTTTGGTGTAGCCAAACCATTACTCCTTTTTGAGCATGTAGGCGATTTTCTGCCTCTTGAAAAATTTTACTCTGCGCTGATTCTAATACTTCCTCACTGACTTCTTGTCCGCGATAGGCTGGCAAACAATGTAAAAAGATTGCGTCTTGTTTGGCAAGTTTCATCAACTTGCTATCCACACAATAATCCTGAAATGCTTTTTTTCTTGTTTCTTTTTGCTCTTCTTGCCCCATAGAAGCCCAAGTATCGGTTGTTACAACATCTGCCCCTGAAATTGCCTCTTGGGGATTCTCACTTAATAAAATCTTTGCGCCTGAAATTTTAGCAAAACTTTCTGCTTTTTGCAGAATCTTTTGAGAAACTTCATAATTTTTTGGCGAAGCAATACGCAAAGTAAAACCAAGTTTAGCCGCAAGCATAAGCCAAGAATGTGCCATATTATTTCCATCACCAATATATGCAACGATAGGATTCTTATCCTTGCCACACTCTTGCATTGTCATAAAATCAGCCAATAATTGCATTGGGTGAAAATCATCACTTAGTCCATTTATCACAGGCACATTAGAATATGCGGAAAATTCCTCCAAACGCGAATGCTCGTGTGTCCGCATCATTACCAAATCCACCATAGAAGATAACACACGCGCAGTATCTTTAATCGGCTCTCCGCGTCCTAATTGCGTATCATTGCTAGAAAGAAAGATTCCATTACCACCCAACTGATAAATTCCTGTTTCAAAACTCACACGTGTTCTTGTGGAGTTTTTCTCAAAAATCATACCCAAAGTTTTGTGTGCAAGTGGATTACTATATATACCACTTTTTACTTCGTTTTTAAGGGTTTTAGCGAGAATTAAAATTTCTAAAATTTCTTCTTTGCTAAAATCCGCCAAAGTCAAAAAATGTCGCATTTTGTAACCTCAAATAAATTTAAATCAAAAGTTTATCTTACCCAATCAAGCCAAAATAAAACTTTAAACAAAATCAAAGGCTTATCATACAATAATTTTTGCTAAAAAAGGCTCAATATGCACGAATTTTCTGTCGTCTCTTCCCTCATAGAATCCTGCGAAGAAATTGCGCAACACAATCAAGCAGAGAAAATTCTAGCGATTCATTTAGATATTGGGGAGCGGAGCGGAGTCAATGTTGCTTTGCTAAAAAGTGCGTTTGAAGAGTTTAAGCTAGGTAGTCTCTGCGAGCAAGCCAAACTCCTTATTCAAGAATCCAAAGTAGAACTCACTTGCGATTCCTGCCATCAAAGTAATCTCGCAAACGAGCTAGATTATACACATTGTCCTAGTTGTGGAAGTGAGCAAGTAAAAATTACAAAAGGTAATGAAATGCTTCTCTTGCGTTTAGAAATGAAATAAATATTCTTGCGAGGTTCAAGGAATCGTGGCACACATTTTGTTCTTGCGGGCATTTTTAAAAAAATGCGTGGCGTGCGCGCAAAGCATTCACCCGCAAAGCGCAAATCTAAATCAAAGAATCTTGGCATTGAATATTTAAATTGCCCAAAGAATAGATTTCTCTGTCATTTGCAAAGCTCATTCCTCACAATGAGAAAGGAAAAACTCCTTACGATGGCAAAAAAGAGACGCAATAACTTACCTTTAATTTAGAATCGCACTAGCAAGCATAGAACCAATCCAAGCGACAATATATGCACAAATAGTCGTCATAACGAACAAAAATACAATATATTTAAATCCACCCGCCTCTTTGCCAAAAACCACCGTCGCCGCAAGACAAGGATTGTAAATCATCACAAAGAGAATAAAAGCGATAGCGGTTTGCAATGGGATTGCTCTCTTAATCACTTGCATAAGATTTTCACTCTCTTCATCTACTTCTCCGCCTAGAGAATAAAGCACACCCATAGTAGAAATCACCACTTCTTTTGCCGCCAATCCACTCAAAAGTGCTACACTCATCCTCCAATCGAAATCAAGAGGAGCAAAAACAGGCTCAATCAACTTACCCGTCATTCCCAAATAGCTATTTTCAATCAAGGATTCCTCCAACGCAAAGGCGAGCTTTTCTTTTTCCTCTTCATTCAATACCTGTTCCATCTTGCTTTCATAAACCTCTTTCGTCTCTTCTTGAATAGGATAAAAGCTTGCAAACCATATCAAAACAGAGGCTGCCAAAATAAAAGTCCCTGCCTTTTTAAGATACATTTTTGCTTTAGTATAAATCGCAAACCATACCAATCTCCAATTTGGCATACGATATTTTGGCATCTCCATAACAAAAGGTTCATCTGGACCTTTAAAGGCAGTCAAGCGAAGAATCTTCGCCATTACCAATCCCAACAATGCGCCTAAAATATAGATTCCAAATAGCCAATTTCCTGCTTGTTGTGCTGGAAAAAATGCTCCAACAAAAAGCACATATACAGGCAATCTTGCACCACAACTCATAAAATTAATAATAAAAAGCGTCAATAATCTATCTTTGCGGCTTTTCAAAGTCCTTGTTGCCATAAAGGCGGGCACAGAACAACCAAATCCTGTTACAAGCGGAATAAAACTTTTTCCGTGCAAGCCAAATTTATGGAAAAATCCGTCCAATAAAAACGCAACGCGAGACATATAACCCGTTGTCTCTAACAATGCGATTCCAAAGAATAAAATCACGATATTGGGCAAAAACAACACGACTGCTCCTACACCGCCAATGATTCCATCTGCAAGCAGTGAAGCAAGGCTTTCACTTTCAATCTTCTCTTTGATTGACTCTCCAAGCCAACCAAAAAAGCTATCAATTAAATCCATTGGCAACGCACCAAGCGTAAAGGTAAGCTGAAACAATACCCACATAAAAAACAAAAAAATCGGAATCCCTGCATATTTGTTAATCAAAATTTTATCAATACTATGCGTATAACCTTGCTTTTCTTTACCCTCATAATGCACGGTTTCTGTTATCAAGCCCTGCACGAACGCGTTTAAATCTTCCAAAAAAATTTCTTTATTAGAGGGTGTATCATAAATTGTATATAAATTATTTAAAGAATCTTGCAGTTTTTTAGATAATTCCATCCAAATAGGTTTTTTATGTAAAATTTGAAAGGTTTTTTCCTCTTGTTTTAGCAACAAAATCGCAATTTGACGCGCACTTAAGCCAAGCGATTCTATGCTTACATCTTTTTTATTTTTGATAAATTCCTCTAAATGCAAAATTTCTGTCTCAATTGCATTGCTATAAATACGCTTATTTGCATTTTGTCCCTTTTCGTAAGTTGCCACTATCACATCTAAGAGAGATTCTAAATTTTCTTTTGTATGTGCAGAAACTTGCACACTTGGAATCCCAAGCAATTCGCTTAAAGATTCTGTCTTGATTTTTATCCCCTCCTTGCGTGCCTCATCGCTCATATTAAGGACTAAAACCATCTTTTTTTGCATTTCAAGCAACTGCGCACTTAAGAGTAAATTACGCTCCAAATTTGTAGAATCTGCCACATTAACAATCAAATCATAATCATTAGATTCCACAAAATGTTTTGTGATTTTTTCTTCTTCTGAATAACCATAAAGCGAATAAGTGCCGGGTAAATCTACAATTTGTAACACATATCCTTTATATGAAGTGCTTGCTTCAGCTTTTTCAACCGTAACACCCGGAAAATTTCCCACTTTCATCGTAGAATGACAAAGTGCATTAATCAACAAACTTTTACCAACATTGGGTTGTCCAACAAGAGCAATTCGGATTTGTTTTGTTTCAGCCATTATTTACTCCCGCACTCTTTCTACTTCAATCGCATTTGCTTCTTCTGCGCGCAAAACGATACAATTCCTATCTAACTCAACCAAAATTGTAGAACCACCAAGAGAAGTTTCAAGCTTTTTGATTTGTTTTGCTTTAGAGATTCCAAAACTAAAGAGTCTATCCCTTAATTGCCCATCTACGCCCAAATGCGTAATCACTCCATATTCTCCATCTTTGAGTGCATTAATTGTCATTTCAATATCTCCACCTAATTTTTAAATTTTAATGATATTGTAACTTTTAGAAAGTTAAAACAATATTAAAATTGATTATCATTTTATAAAATTAGAAATTTCATAAAAAGTGGTGGGATAAAAGATGGATTAACTAGCTTTTATTTGGAGATTGTTGGACTTAATTCTCTTCTGCCCATTTTAAAATTGTATCTTTTTGAGACATAAAATTATCAAAATGATGTGAGCCACCCTCTTGAATAATCAGTTTAGAATCCTTAAATTTATGTGCTGCGATTCTGTAATCAAGCACTTGGTCGCCCTTTTGCAAAAGCACACAATATAACTCTGGAGTAATAGAATCCACAAAATATTGCTTCAAACTTTCTACCAAATTCAAACTCCAAAAAAAGGAAGTCTTTTGATATGGAACATTGACGCGCCCAATTGCTGGCAATAAAGTCTTATAAGCATCTATCACAGGATTAACTAAAACGGCTTTAAGGTGATATTTCTGCGCCAAAAATGTTGCATAGTAACCTCCAAGCGAACTTCCAATCAAGCAAATTTTGTGTGTCTTGGAATATTCTGCAATCAAAGATTCCGCAAGAGCAATTGCCAAAGTTGGCACATAGGAGAGATTAGGCGTGAGTGCATCGGGCGCAAAAGTGACGATTTGTTTCCCTTTGTAACATAATCCAACACTACGAAACCCATGCAAATACAACAACACGACTAAACTCCCAAAAAATTATTTTACAGCTTTTAATGCAGCTTCGTAATCTGGCTCGCTTGTAATTTCACTTACAATTTCTTTATGCACGATTTGTCCATCAGGATTGACAACAAATACTGCGCGTGTTAGTAAGCCCTCTAATGGAGAACCTGCTAGAATCACGCCATAAGAATCTCCAAAATCCTTATTTCTAAAATCACTCAATGCAATTACATTTTCAATTCCTTCAGTAGAACAAAATCTGCCTTGAGCAAAAGGAAGGTCAAGAGAAACAACAAAAACTTGTGTATTAGGAATATTTGCTGCTTTTTCATTAAATTTTCTTGTTTGTGTTGCGCAAACTCCTGTATCCAAAGAAGGTACAACATTGATAATTTGGTATTTACCACTTGCTCCACCTACGCTTTTGACACTTAAATCTCCTGCTACCAAATCAACCTTTGGTGCTTTATCTCCAACTTGAACTGCTTTACCCGCAAGTGTTACTGCGTTACCTTTAAAAGTTACCATTTTATTTCCTTAAAAAATTAATTGAGTTTTTATTATTAAATAACGAAACTAAATTTTAGATTAAAATGCTTCAATTCTTGGGCGAGTTTGCAGAGAATAAATGGTATCAAATTCTTCAAGTTGATAAGATTCTATTGCCACGCGTCCAATCATTGCGGCATTATCCGAACAAAATTCCAAAGGAGAAAGCAATAATGTAACACCATAATCCCTGCACATCTTTTCTATTTGTTCCCTTAAAGCAAGATTGGCACTTGCTCCACCTACGACTCCAAAATGCTTCCATTGATGAGAGTTGGAACGATTCTGCTCAAAAAATATTTTACATTTTTGCATCAAGTGCGTTATGGCGGATTTTTGGAAGCTAGCACAGAGGTTTGTTTTAAATTCCTCACTTAAAATCCCTTTGGATTCCTTTTCCCTTTCAATTTGCATTCTTACCGCATTTTTTAATCCTGAAAAACTAAAGGCATATTGCTTCTTGCTACGCAATGGAATAGGAAAATTATAAATATCACTCTTTCCCTGTTTCGCATAAGATTCCACGATTGGTCCGCCGGGATAACCAAGCAAGAGCATTTTTGCTACCTTATCAAAACTTTCACCAAAACTATCATCTAGGCTTTGTGCGCAAATGCTAATATCGTGGAATCCCTGTGCTTCAAGCAATAGTGTATGTCCTCCCGAAACAAGCAAAACTCCTAGAGGAAAAACTGCTTCAGATTCTAAGAACAAAGAATACAAATGCCCTTTTAAATGATTTACACCAATGATTGGAATATTTAATGAAAAAGCCAAAGTTTTTGCCATTATTAAACCTTCCATTAAAGTTACATTTAAACCCGGTTCTGTGGTAATGGCAATAGCTTTTACTTCCTTAAAATAAGGCTTGACTTTCTCTAAAATAAGAGGTAAGGATTCTGCGTGCAGGCGACTTGCAAGCTCTGGAACGACGCCACCAAAAGCAGAATGTTGTTTTTCTTGAGAGATTTTTTGATGAAAGATTAAAAGTTTAGAATCAATTTGAGTGAGTGCGATAGAACTATCATCGCAACTACTTTCAATACTTAAGATAAGCCCACTCAAAAGATTCTCTTAGTTTATGCGTTTTGGTCTAAAACATTTACACCCAAGCTTGCTAATTTTTTATCTACTTTTTCTAAAGCTTTTTCCAAAGTTTCTTTGCTAATATCAGGCAAATTACCACCCCAAGCTTTTTCTGCTTGATTGTAACCTCTGATGATTCCCTCTCTACCAGCTTTCAATTTCTCAACATCATCTCCTGCACCAGCTAAAACAAAATCTGCGATTCTGTCTGATGTTTTTGCAACACCAAAAAATCCGTCCTCTGCAATTAATGCTTTTGCTTCATCTTGTGTAAGTTCTTGAATAGGCTTCCCATCATAGCCAATAGAACTTAAATCCAAACCTTTTAGAATCCCACTTAGTTTAAAAGGGTCATTCATCGCACTTGTATTTGAACCAAAAAGCCCATTTTGCGAAGAGAAATTTGTCTCACTTGAAATCGTAACATTCATTTGAAATTGCATAATATAACCTGTTACCAAAGACTTTGCATCAATGTTTGAAGCCGCTTCTTGTATCTTTTTATTTCTATCTTCCGCCGAAGTTTCGTCCTTTTTAAGCGGATTAGAACTCATTGCATTTTGCAAATCGTTTGCATACTCAAAACTACTTTTTGTAGAATTACTAGAAATATTCATTGCCATATTGTCCTCCTTGACAAAAATTTATGTAATAATATCGTCAATTTTTTTAAAAAGAGTATAGAAAATGAAAAAAATTTTTGCAGAATGGGAAAAACAAGATGGAATCTTGCTCTCTTTTCCACATAAAAATTCAGATTGGAAGCCTTATTTAGACGAAGCGCGCAATACATATTGCGAAATTATTTATCCAATTTTACAGGTAGAATCTTGTCTGCTTGTGTGTGAAAATAAAACATCTACCAAAGATTACATAAACAATTATTTTGCCAAAAAAGACTGGAATCCAAAACTTCTTTCTCGTCTATATTGCGTAGAGATTCCTAGTAACGATACTTGGACGCGTGATTTTGGAGGTATCACGATTACAAAAAACAATCAAAACATTGTACTTGATTTTGGATTTAATGGTTGGGGATTGAAGTTTGCTTCCAATTTTGACAACAAAATCACACGCGAACTTGCTAAACTTGGAATCTTAAAAAACATTAAAACAGAAAATTTAATTTTAGAGGGTGGGAGCATAGAAAGTAACGGGGCTGGCATTTTGCTTACCAACACACAATGCTTGCTAGAGGACAACCGCAATCCAACCTATACACAAAAACAACTTGAAAAAAAACTCAAAAAAACTCTAGGGATTCAACAGATTCTATGGCTAAACTCTGGCTATTTAAGTGGTGATGACACCGATAGCCATATTGATACTCTTGCGCGTTTTGTAGATAAAAAAACTATTGTCTATGTGGGTTGTGCGGACAAAAATGACGAACATTATCCCGCGCTCCTTGCAATGAAAAAGGAGTTGGAAAAATTGCGCGACCTAAAAGGTGAGCCTTTCAAACTCGTTGAATTACCCTTTGTTGGCGCAAAGTATTTTGATAATGAGCGACTTCCCGCAACTTATGCGAACTTTTTATTTTTAAATGGGAGGATTTTACTTCCCACCTATCAAGATTCCAATGATAATCTTGCAAGAGAGATTCTGCAAAACATTTGCCCAAAACACGAAGTCATACCCATTGATTGTTCTGTGCTAATCCGACAACACGGGAGTTTGCATTGTATTAGTATGCAATTTCCAAAAAAGACATTAAATTTTAAAGCTCTTAAGAATCTTAAAATATAAAGTATATTTAAGAATATTTCAGTAGAATTGCGCTTTATTTTTGAAATTAAGCGGAAATGGCGAAACTGGCAGACGCACTAGACTTAGGATCTAGCGCCGCAAGGCATGGAGGTTCAAGTCCTCTTTTCCGCACCATTTTTACTTTACACTTCAAAAACTATCAAATTTTTTGATTTTACTCTATAATCACAACTTTAACTTGCAAAGGAACAAAATGGAATCACACGATTTTGCCTCATTAAAAGAATCTTTCAATACTCTTATTTCACAAGTCAAGCAAAACAATCTCCTTCAATATCAAATTCTAATGTCCAATTGCATTACAAATGCCAAAATCAACAAAAAAGACAAGCAAACCTTGTTACTTCTTTTGCAAGACAGAGATAGAAACTACCTCCGAATCAACCACAACTCCCAAGTTTATACAAAAATCAAAGAATATTTAGCGATTCTACGTCCTCTTAAAATCCAACGCAATGCACTCGTTAGAATCGGTGGCGAAAATGACGGAGGATATGTGATGTGTCGCCCTCTTCTAAAAATTGGGGGGGGGCAAATAGCCCCTATTTGCAAAATGCAAAGGCAATTTCACTAGGAGTTTCCGATTATTCTCCTTGGGATTTAGAAATGGCGGAGATTGGCTATCTAGTGATAGAATATGATGGAAGTATCACACATTCACCCTACACACACCCCAATATTACTTTTCACAAAAAATTCGTTGCAACAAATAATAGCGATTCTACTATTACATTGGAAACACTTCTCAAGGACAATCAGCTAGATTCCACACAGGCGAATATTTTGCAAATTGATATTGAAAATGCAGAATGGGAAATGCTGGAAAATATCAATATAGAAACTTTGGCGCAAAACTTTGCGCAGGTCATTTTTGAATTCCACGGCTGCAATCCCGAAGAAAAAAGTGGATTTCATCAAAGAATCACACAACTTAGGCGTTTAGATAAGCATTTCTGCCCCATTCATTTGCATTTTAATAATCACGGCAAAATCTTTTATTCTAGAGGATTGTTTTTTAGCACCTCCATAGAAGTTAGCTACATTAACCGCAAATACTTGAAAGATTTGGGTTTCAATGAAAGTCAAAAAATAGAGCAAGGAATCTTAAAAGATTTGGATTCTCCTACTTGGCTTGTAAATCCAGAAATTCCGATTCGGTTTTCTTAATTTTTAAAAAAGGCTTAATTAGATAGAATCCTAGAATTGTCCATTTTGCCTCTTTTGCAGAATCACAAAAGCAGCCAGATTATAAAATCCCAAAGTCTCCCTACTCTGTGATTCTCCCACTATGCGTATAGATATTTGCTCTTTTGCCACGCGCAAAACCCACAAGCGTTACTCCTGTCTCTTGCGCAGCTTTCACTCCCATAAGAGTAGCAGCAGCCTTAGAAATCACAATAGGAATGTTATGCATCACTGCTTTAATCACCATTTCAAGCGATAATCTTCCACTCACATAAAGAATCGCATTGCGTGTATCAAGCCCTTGCAAACGCGCCTTTCCCATTACTTTGTCAATCGCATTGTGTCTCCCAATATCCTCACAAATAAGTGTGGAATCCTGCAAAACCAACATTGCTTTATGCACACAGCCTGTCTTCTCAAACATTTCACTTGGGGATTCAAAGCATTGCAAACACTCAAAAAGCTCACTACACGAAATCTTCCTATCAGATTCCACAAACCGCTCTATAATATGTCCCTCCAAGTTCCCAGCAACTCCTACACAACAGCCAGAAGTTAATGTTTTCTCGCGAAAGAGATTCTTAAGATTCTCCTCTACAATCTCTGCTTCTATTGCAACAGATTTTCCGTCTTTTGCAATCTCCAAACGACGAATCTGTGATACATCATTAATCACACCTTCACTTATCAAAAACCCAACGATATGACAATCTTGTTCTTTTGGGATACTCATAACTGAAAGTAGTTTTTTGCCATTGAGATAAAAGCCAACGCGCTCCTCTGCAATCACACAATCTTCTACAAATCCTAAAGAATCTCCCCCAAACCCACTAGGAGAGATTCTTTCAATTTTCAACGCTTGATAATAGGATTCCATTACGCCGCATTGATTTCTTTATAATAATAACTATGCAAAATTGCAATTTCCTCTTCACCCATATGTCCATCAATGATTGAATGTAAAGCTCCCTCAATCGCAAAGACTGCCATATAAATATGTGTAATCAATAAAGCAACAATTAAAAATCCGATAAAATTGTGCGCTAACGCCATCATTCTTAAAGTATTAATATCGCTGAATTGAAAAAACATAAAAGCGCCAGAAATCACCATTGCAAATCCGCCCAAAGTGCAAACCCAAAACCACATTTTTTGTCCTGCGTTAAACTTCCCTGCCGGAATTGGCTTCTTCTCTTTGCTTAAATATCCGCCCATAATCATAAGCCAATCAATATCATAAGCTCTAGGCAATGCACTTTTAAACCACATTAAGAACATCAACACACCAAAGATTGCAAAAACAATCGTTGCGATTCCATGCACATCTCTTGCAAAGCGAACGAATCCTCCTCCACCTAGCTTATCACCAAAGACCATAACTAAGCCCGTCAAGCACAAAGCAACAAAAGGGATTGCTGCACACCAATGCACGAAAATATTGTAACTAGAAAAGACGCGAATTTTCTTTCCGTGATTGAATTTCTTTTGTCCAATCACCATAAAATGACCCAAAAAGGCTAAAGGCACTAGAATAATAAGAATCCCAAAAATAACAGAAAAATAATGTCCTTGCAAAAGCGTAAAGATTTCACCAAAACCATAAGAATTGGGAGAATCAATCCCCCAAGTTTTAATCGCCTCCACTTCCGGACCACCATAGATTTTTGGATTTGCTCTATCACTTGGTGCAATCAAAGCATTATTTCCGCTAATCACCTCTGCATATTGCTTACCATCTTTTTGTGGCACACTTGGGTTTGCCCCAAAGGAAAGACTAGCTCCTGCCACAAATAAAACCAACATAAAGATTCTAAAGAATTTCAATAAATTTCTCATAGAATCCTCCTAGTTGCCATACGCCGTTTTCCACACATTAGGCACAGCGTTGGGGATATTTTCTCCTCGCACAGTCGCACGATGTGTGATAATGTTTGAAACTTCTTCGCTGCTTCCAGCAAGCAGAGCTTTCGTAGAACACATACTCGCACACATTGGCACTTTACCTTCAGCAATTCTGTTTTGTCCATACAGATGATATTCTTCCTCACTATTGGTCTCTTCGGGACCTCCTGCACAGAAAGTGCATTTATCCATTGTTCCGCGTGAGCCAAACACACCATTTTTTGGAAATTGTGGCGCGCCAAAAGGACACGCATAAAGACAATATCCACAGCCAATGCAAGTTTTTTTATCGTGCAAAACGATTCCATCTGCACGAATATAAAAACAATCCACTGGACACACTTGCGCACAAGGTGCATCAGAGCAGTGCATACAAGCAATAGAAACTGCAGTCTCCTTGCCTACGACTCCCTCATTTAGCATAACAACTCTTCGGCGATTGACACCCACAGGTAAATGATGTGCTTCTTTACAAGCCACATCACACCCGTGGCATTCAATGCAACGATTTGTATCGCAATAAAATTTGATTCTTGAGAAATTCTCAAGATTGCTTGGAATTGTATTACTCATTTTCTACTCCTTATGCTTTCTCTATGCGGCACAAACCACATTTTGTTTCCGGACAAGCAGAATTGTAATCAAACCCATAGCTTGCAACCATACAAGCAGATTCTCCAATCGCATAAGGTTTTGTGCCTTCAGGATAATTTTCAAGTCTTGATTTGCCTTGGTCCATTCCCGAGAAATTTTGTGGCAACCAAACGCTATTGTAATCCACTCTTGTAGAAAGTTTAGCAGGAACTAAAATGCGTGTATCCATTGTTCCATATACCCAAAGCATATCACCATTTTTGATATTCATCTCCGCAGCTTTATCGGGGTGAATCTCTACAAACATTTCGCCCTCTACTTCTGCTAGATATTTCGCACTTCTTGTTTCTGCACCTGTTCCCATATGCGCTACAAGCCTACCACTTAACATATTAATAGGAAATTCATCTACCCAATTTTTATTCTCACCAAGCTCTTTTTGTCGGCTACGATATTTGATATTTGCCCTAAAATGATTTTTCTTATCAGGGAAGTTTGGATACTTATCTACCAAATCTCCACGCACAGAGTGCAAAGGCTCACGATGCAATGGAATCTTATCATACCAATTCCACACATTTGCTCTTGCTTTACCATTTCCATAAGGGCAAAGTCCTTGGTCTAAAGCTTTTTCTACAAGAATATTATTACCAAATCCCATAGCAAAGCTAGTTCCACCAATTGCTTCTTTTTCTGCTTCTGTAAGCTTAATACCAAGAGATTCCGCATTTGCCGCAGTTACAGGAGCGTGTCCTCCACTATATTTCGCATTTGGTAAAGAACGAGGAGTAAGCATACTTTGACCGCTAGGATTTGTAACACCCCAATTTACACGGAATCCCATACCTCCACGCATAACAGGAATTTTATCATTATACATTACAGGAGTTCCGGGGTGTTTATCACTCCAACAAGGCCAAGGTAATCCATAATAATCTCCCTTAAATGGACCAGTTCCCTCTAAGGTTACCTTATCAAACATATGCCAATTTTCTTGATGTGCTTTTAATCTCTCCGGACTCATTCCCTGCAATCCAATGCTTCGGATACTTTGAGTTAATTCTACCGTCGCGTCTTCTGGCCAAATGAACTTATCCCTGCCTTTAGATTTTGCAATATCATAAAGCCTTCTTTGATATTCTTCTAAGAATCCCAATCTTTCTGCCAATCCAAACAAAAACTCTTCATCAGGACGACATTCAAAGAGCGGTTCCATTACTTTAGAACGCCATTGATAGCTACGATTTGTCGCTGCCACACTACCACTTGTCTCCATTTGAGAAGCCGCAGGCAAGCAGAATAAATTATCTGTTCTATCCCCATAAATTGCCAAGTCATTCACATAAGGATCCACAAATACAACTAAGTCTAATTTATCCATAGCCTTGCGTTGCAAATCTAACAAAGAAACAGTGGTCATACCCGAACCAATGACAATCAAAGCGCGCAATTTAGTGCCTGCATTGTTTTCCATATTTTCATCATCTAGCACACCAAACTTCCACGTAGAATGCGCAAAACCTGTTTTGCCCATCATCTCTTTGTTTTTGAAGCGAGAAACCATCCAATCATAATCTACTTTCCAATGTCGGCAGAAATGTTTCCAAGCAGGTTCTCCCAATCCGTAATATCCGGGCAAAGAATCTGCGAGGTTTGCCATATCTGAAGCACCTTGCACATTATCGTGTCCGCGCAAAATATTCACGCCTCCACCATTTTTACCAATATTTCCTAAAAACATTTGTAGAATCGGCATAATACGCGTATTGCTTGTCCCCACAGTATGCTGTGTTAAACCTTGATTCCAAATCAAACTTGCAGGTTTTGCGCTTGCCATTTCTTCTGCAATATGGCGAATTGCATCTGCTGGGATTCCACAAACATCTGCTGCAACTTCAGGAGTAAATTTCCTTGCTTCTTCCATAATGAGCTCATAGCCATCAACTCTATCTTTGAGATATTGCTCATCATAAAGTTTTTTTGCGATGATATGATTAAGCAATCCATACGCAAAGGCAATATCTGTCCCACTTCGGATTCTGTGATATTCATTACATTTTGCTGCTGTTTTAGTAAATCTTGGGTCAATGCACACGAGTTTCGCACCTTTTTCTTTTGCACGTAAAATATGCACCATAGAAACAGGGTGATTGACAGCTGGATTTGCACCAATAACTAAAATATATTTAGAGAATTGCATATCGCCTAAATGGTTTGTCATTCCACCATATCCAAATGTATTTGCCACACCGGCAACTGTTGGAGAGTGTCAAACGCGAGCGCAATGGTCTATATTATTTGTCCCAAAAAATGCTGCAAATTTCCTAATGTAATAGCTTTGCTCATTAGAACACTTCGCACTTCCCAAAAACATCACCGCATCAGGTCCGCTTTCCTCTCGGATTTGCTTAATTTGTGCAGCAATTTTATCCATTGCTTCATCATATTTAAGTCTTGTCCATTTACCATTTTGTTTTTCTAATGGATAGCGGAGTCTTGTTTCACTTCTTGCTCTATCAATTAAATCTGCGCCTTTACAACAATGTCCCCCTTGAGAAATAGGGTGGTCTTGTGCAACTTCTTGTCGCACCCAAACACCATCTACCACTTCAGCTACGATTCCACAACCCACAGAACAATGGGTGCAAATTGTTTTTACTTTTTTGGACTCTGGATATCTTTCTTTCAACTCTTGTGTAGTTGCTTGACGCATAGTTTTTTGTGTGTCATTTCCCAATGCAATACTTGCGCTAGCTAAGCTTCCAAGAGCGGTCATTTTTAAAAACGCACGTCTGTTATTGCGTCTTTGAATTGTTTCGCTCATTTTTCACCTCGCTTTTTATTTTGCAACAGAATAGTATAAATCCCATTGCTGTGTTTTTTGGTAAAGAATCTCTTTTTTAGGCGATTTGCCACGCACGAGATTCTCACTTGTGCCTTTTTTGCCACAGCCTGCCAATGCAATACTTACACCTGCGACTGCTACGGAAGTTTTTGCGGTAGTTTTTAAAAACTCTCGCCGACTCTTTTCCATATTGGCTCCTTATTTAAGATTTGGGATAACCCCACTTAAGCCCTCGCAATAAAGGCTTAAGTAGAATTATTTAAGAGTAAAATTCCATTTCAAACTTCATAAAAGATTCCGCTATCAACGCAAGTGCTAAATAAAATTTTGCATCACTCCGTGCTTTTAGCTCATCTACCCAACCCAAAAAAGCTTTTTGACTAAATAAAAAGACTTCTTTTGCTAACTCTACATTCTCTTTCTCTATTAGGTAACGCATAAAGCCGCACAGAAATCCTAAATGTTCCTCTGTTTCTTTAAAATTCTCTGTATTTACTCGCACATCACTTCCTTTCATTAATGCTCTAATTTTCAAAAGAGATTGCCCACCAATGCAGTTTTCATAGTAATGCGAAAGATGCATACCGACTTGCTTCCCTCCAAAAGGCAATGCAAAGAGACGAGAAAATTCCTCTTTAATATTTTGAATCCCATTGTCTTCTAACTCTTGCTTTAAAAGTAGCATACTGCCTTCTGCTTCCTGATTTAGAGGAGCATTTAACAAGATTTCTAATTGTTCTTTTGCGATTCCTGCTCTTTCTTCTAGCATTTCAAAAACCAACAAACCATTAAAAAAGTCATAGTATAAAACACGAGCATTTTTTAAATTTAATTGTTCTTGTTCGCTCAAATTATCTAACATCTGCCTCCCTTTCCTGTGCAATTACATTTGTTGTATCAAGCATAACTTTGACTTTGCAATCTGGACAGCATTGAATTGTTCTAAACTTTTTAATATCCTTTGCAAAAGAATCCCCAATCATTAATAGCACTTTTTCAATGGATTTCTTTGTGCTAAAAACCTTCCCACATTCCACACACAAAAAGGGCTCATCTTTTGCCAACTCTTGACTTCTAAAAAAATCTGGATTTAGCATAATCCCTTCTTTATGAAGTTCCATTGCGTCTTCAGGACAGGAAGCAACACAATATCCGCAAGTCGTGCAAAAGCTTGCATTGAAACGTAAAGAAAAATCATCACTTCTAGCAAAGATTGCATTTACATTGCACGCTCCCACACAAGAAAGACAAAGTGTGCATTTTTGTGTATTTACTTTGATTTCCCCATAAAACACAGAATCTTTGCGTGATTGTGTCGCGGGTACACTTTTTGCCAAACCATAATCTTTGTCTTTTACCATGTATTGCAACCTCTGTGCAAAAGACTCACGATAAGGTTTGTTGTAGCGGTTTTGATAAAAATAAGATTCTATTCGCGGTAATTCCAATTGCGATAAGAATTCTACCTGCTGCACAGCAAAAATAAAATTTTGTTGATGGATTTGCTGTGTAATATGATTTAAAAATTCCATAGGTGCGCTTAAATTTTGTGTATAAACCACCAAAGCATTTCCGCTCATTTGCACCATACTTAGCAAATCATTTTCGTTTAGTATCAACAAACTTGGCAAAACTAGAGGCAGAAAATCAGAGGGTAAATTTTTGTTTTGTGAGGCTAAGATTCTATAATCTTGCGTGTTACATAAGAAAATCCTTTGTCCTTTATACTGCTCTATGATTTCCCCCAAGCTTTCTTTGGGCAACTCCTCATATTCCAAACAATTTGTCGGACACACACCCACACATGCACCACAGGCAATGCAATCAATTGGTGAAAAAACCAATTCCATTAAGTCGTCGTTATTATCTACACCAAAGGTAGGACAAACATTTGCACATCTTGTGCAATGTCTTTCTCTCCTATGATGATATTGGCAAAGATTCTCTTGATAACCAATTATTTCTTTATAGGAATAAATACCAATATTTTTTTTCAACTTTTCTAATAAGCTTTCAGGATTCTTAAAATCAGCTACATTATAGACACCTCTAAAGCGCAACAATTCTTCTTCGCAAACAAACAAAACAGCTTGCGCAAACTCTATAATTTCTTCATTGTTAAGTTTGGCATTAAATCCACCAAAGCTTCCGCTGAAATTTTCTAACAATTCTAAATCTACTAAGGCAACTTCAAAAAACTCTTGCGCCAAATCCACAAAATCTTGCACGATTTTTGGAATCGCTCCTTGTTCGCCCGCGTAAATTACCGCAAGTTTCGCATTGATTTCTACTTCTTTGCTATTCTCTAATGTAAAATCATCTATAATTTCTTGCACGCGTTCTAGCTTGGCTAACTTATGATGATAATCCTTGTTTTGTTTGTTTAACAAAAGGTTACCAGTTGGTAAAGAAGTTGTATTGATAGTATTAAATGGTTCAAAACCTAATGGATTCATATGCCCTCACATCTTATAAAATAGTTTAATTTTTTACCTTATTTGCTCTTAATCCGCATTTTATTCACTTCACACTAAAAAGTCAAGATTCTTTTAACATTTTCATTATATAAATTAATATATATAAAGGAAAATTAAGGGTTAAAGCAATATTAATGATAGAATCTCAAAGTGAGACTCTATAAGCTAAAGCAATAAATGAAATAGACTATCTACCCTATGATAAATCCTAGAGATTACATCAAACTTCCACCAATGTAACCATAAATTCCAAATAATAAACCATCTACCACAAAAACCGATAAGCAAACATAAAGCGTTGCGATTCCTACTACGATTTTAAGAGGCAAAGTTGCATTCTGTAAATAAACATTCCCATCACTAATCAAAGGGTCTTTTAGGAACATATAAACGATAAGCTTTAAATAATAATATGCCGCAATTGCGCTATTGATTGCCATAACAAAAGCAAGAAACAAGTAGCCATTATTAATTGCTGCGCTCATCAAATAAACTTTACCCCAAAAAACTGAAAAAGGTGGAATCCCTGCCAAAGACAACATAAATAATCCCATAATCACAGCGGCTAAAGGACAAAGCTTGATGAGTCCAGAAAATTTTTCATAGGAATGGTCATAACGTTTATCCCAAATTTGTTCTTTTGTGCGAGAAATCCACAACATCGCAAAGATTCCGAGATTAGTAAAAAGAAACAATATCCAATATAAAAACAATGCACTATAAGCTTGCATTCCACCAATTAACACAGCACTAAATGCAAATCCCGCGTGAGAAATAGAACTATACGCAAGCATTCGCTTTACATCTTTTTGCACAAGTGCCACCAAATTTGGCAAAGTCATTGTAATCACGATTAAAAGATACAACACAGAATGCACCCATATAATTTCTACAAAAATACTAAAAATTCTAATCGCAACTACCAATGCTGCAATTTTGGGAGCAATAGACATAAAGCCTGCCAAAAAAGAGTTAGAACCCTCATAAACATCTGGCGTCCAAGTATGGAAAGGCACTAAAGAGGCTTTGAATCCAATGGAAGCGATAAAAAATACTACACCACTTAAAACCAAATAAAAAGGCTCATAATCGTGTGCTTCTAGCACATTTCTAATGCCTTCTAAATCCAAATGTCCGCTTGCCGCATAAAACAACATAGAACCAAAGGCGAAACAACCCGCAGACAAAGAACCCATTGTAAAGTATTTGATTGCTGCCTCAAAAGCAGTCGCTCGATTGTGTATAGCAATCAGAGTATAGAGCGCAAGGGAAGCTGTTTCTAACCCCAAGAAAATAACGATTAAATGGTCGCTACTTACCATAAATTGGAATCCTGCACACATAAATAAAAAGAGTGCATAATATTCTGGATAAGCAAACTCGTGGAATCGGTTATAACTCAAAGTCAAAGGCACAAACAAAATCGCAGAAACTAGAATAATCATTTGTCCTAAAAGCGAGAATCCATCTATCGCAATCAAATCAAAAAAGGCTCTTTCCCCATTGATGCTAAAAAATGTGATATAACCCAAACTAAGCCCCAAAAACAAAATCGTAAGCATAGTATAAAGTTGTTTATTTGCATTTTTTAAGCACATATCCACAACCAAAATCAAAAGCCCCCCAACAATCGTAATAAGCATAGGAAAGATACTGAAAATATTTAAACTCTCCAATGGAATACTAAAAGTTTCTAACATCTATCTCCCCTCCTCTTGCAAAGATTCTGCATTCGTTGCATTATTTTCTTTTATTGCTTCTTGTGAATCTTTCTTTTCCTCTTGGGAATTTTCTAAATTTTCAAGATTTTCTATATTTGAGCTTTCTCCCTGTTGTAAGAATTCTGATAGCTCTAAATCTATCCCTAAAAATGCTTTAGTTTCTGGAGCTACCACACGAGAATACATTACTGCAAGCATATTTTCTACACCTTTATTGATGGGTGTTAAAATCGGCTTAGGATACACACCAAGCCAAATCACAATCGCAACCAATGGTAGCAAGGCACTCCATTCACGTTTATCCAAATCTTGTAATTTTAAATTTTCTTGATTTATAACTTTTCCATAAAATGCCTTGCGATAGAGATTGAGCATATAAATTGCACCTACAATAATGCTAATTCCCGCAACTCCTGCAAGAATTGGAGAGATTTGGAAAAACCCAAGCAAAGATAAAAATTCCCCTACGAATCCCATTGTCAAAGGAAGTCCCGCTGAAGCCATCATCATAATCCCAAAAATTGCAGCATAATTAGGCATTACCTTTGCGATTCCGCCAAACTCGGCAATCATTTTGGTATGCCTTCTCTCATAAATCATTCCTACAAGCATAAACAGCGCGCCACTGATAATCCCATGACTTAACATAAAAAAGACAGACCCGGAAATCCCCTCCATATTTAGCGCGAAGATTCCAATCATAATCACACCCATATGTGAAATAGAGCTATAAGCCACCACTTGCTTCATATCCTCTTGCGCAAATGCCACCATTGCGCCATAAACAATCATAATTAAAGACAAAATGGCAACAGGCATTAATAAAGCCACACTCGCATCAGGAAAAAGCGGCAAAGAGAAACGTACAAAGCCATAAGTTCCCATTTTTAAAAGCACAGCCGCAAGGATAATAGAACCAATTGTCGGTGCTTGTCCGTGCGCATAAGGCAACCAAGTATGGAAAGGAAACATCGGCACTTTGACTGCCAAACCGCAAAAGAATGCAAGGAATAACATTATTTGCAAATCCTCTGGGATAAGGCTTAAACTATACCATTCCAACAGAGAAAATGTCCAAACCCCACTCACGCTAAAGTAATAATACGTTAAAAACAAGATTCCAATTAGCATAATCATTGAACCCAAAAAGGTATATAAGAAAAACTTCACAGCGGCATAGATTCTACTACCACTTCCCCAAGCACCAATAATATAAAGCATTGGCACTAAAGACAATTCCCAAAAGATATAAAACAAAATCATATCCAATGCGCAAAATACGCCAATCATTATGCTTTCAAGACATAAAAGCGAAAGGATAAGCTTTTTGGTTTCTTGTGTTTCATTCAAATAAATGAAGCCTATTAAACTAATCAATGCACTTAACACAATCAAAAAGAGAGAGATTCCATCTACACCCACAAGATAACTGATACCAAAATTAACCACTAAAGGAAGCGAAGTAACAAACTGAAATCCGTCTGCTTCTCTATCAAAGCTATACCATAAAAGCAATGCCAACCCTAGCTCAATAAAGCTAATAACGACTGCGTAAGCTTTAAGATTCTCTTTAATGCCAATTGCTAAAATTGCGCCAATGAATGGGAAAAAGATAAGCAAAGTTAAAAGGTAGTCCATACTGCCTCCATACAAACAAAAAATATTAATACAAGTAGCAATAAAACTACCACACCAAAAAACATAATTTTTAACATTTTAGAAAGATTCCCACCTTGAATCCATTGCATACTTTCTCCGCTACTATTAAGGAATCTTGCAATCATATCTACTACGAAATCTACCACACACTTATCAATCAACCAAGCAACTTTGGCAAGCCTAATATAATTCTGTATAAACAGCCTATCATACAGCATAGGAATATAATACTGATGGCTTAAGAGTTGATAAATAAAAGTTTCCTGCCATTTAGAAGAAAAACCACCTTTTTTGTATTTTAACACCGCAAATGCAATCCCACTTAAAGCCACAAAAGAAGTCAAGAAAATAAGATTCCAAATGGTTTGAGATTCCAAATTTGCGCTAAAATCAGGCAGGGTTTGCGTAACAAAATGATGAAAAGTTGGCTCAAAGAATCCCGCAAATACCGCCAAGATTCCAAGCGGCAACATAGCATAAAGCATATAAGGATAAGCCTCATAGGGATGCTCTTCTTCGTGCTTTTTCTCGCCAAAAAATACAAGCATAATCAGTCGGAAGCTATAAAATGCAGTTAAAAACGCACCCAACAATAATATTCCCCATAAGATATAAGCTCCAGAACCGAATGCAGCTTCCAAGATTTTATCTTTGGAGAAAAATCCAGAGAACGGATAGATTCCCGCTAAGGCAATAGACGCTAAAATCATCAAAATTGCAGTAATTTTAAGGGGACGATAAAGTGCTCCCATTTTTGAAATATCCAATTTATCGTGCATAGCGTGCATTACATTTCCAGCTCCCAAGAACAACAAAGATTTAAAAAAAGCGTGAGTCGCAAGGTGAAAAAGAGCAATCCAATAAGCCTCTAATCCTGCTGCAACAAACATATAACCTAACTGCGAAAGAGTAGAATACGCGATAATACGTTTCAAATCCTTATTCACTAATGCCATAGTTGCAGCAAAAAGTGCTACAAATGCTCCTAAACTCGCAATTAAAAAGCCAATTTCAGGAATCATTGTATAAAGTGGATTCGCCCGAATCACTAAATAAACTCCAGCAGTTACCATTGTTGCCGCGTGGATTAATGCAGAAACAGGGGTTGGACCTTCCATCGCATCTGCGAGCCAAGTATGCAAAGGAAATTGCGCACTTTTACCCATTGCACCCACAAAAAGTAGAATCCCAATTGCTATTAAAATCCCTTTGGGTGCTTCATACACACTACTTAAAACTTCTTCATAGCTCAAAGTGCCAAAAGTCCAATAGATTAAAAAGATTCCGAGCAACATTCCAAGGTCAGCGATTCTATTCATAATAAAGGCTTCATTTGCTGCAAAAGAAGCAGAATCACGCTCATACCAAAATCCAATCAACATCCAAGAACAAAGTCCAACGCCTTCCCAGCCAATGAATAATCCTGCAAAGTTATCACTCATAACCAAAATCAGCATAGAAAAGACGAAAGCACTCAAATAAATAAAGAATCTATTGAAACTTTTATCGTGGCTCATATAACCAATAGAATAGATATGCACGCACAAAGAAACAAGCGTTACTACAAATATCATTGTCGCACTAACACTATCTACTAAAAATCCAAAAGGAATATAAAGTCCCCCAGCTCCAATCCAATCCATTAGTATTACTTTGACAACACCACCTTGTAATGTATGCACAAAAAGCAATGCAGAGGCTAGAAATGAAAATCCCAACATCAAGGAAGCAAAGATTCCAACACTAATCAACTTCTGCTTTGAAGCAAATGGAATCCCAAACAATGAACCCACCAATGGCGCAAACAATGCAATATATAAAATCGCTTCCATACTTAGCCTTCCATAATTTGTAATTTATCTAAATCTAATGTATGATGCTTTTTATACCAAGCAATAAGCAACCCTACCCCAATTGCAACTTCGCTTGCCGCAACAGCGAGAATAAAGAATGCAAACATTTGTCCATTTAAATCCCCGAGATATTTTCCAACGGCGACGAATCCGACATTTACAGAGCTTAACAAAATCTCTGTTGCAAAAAATAACATTAGTAAATTTTTGCGTCTAAGCATTCCAAAGACGCCAATCATAAACATAAGACTAGATAAAATCAAATAATGATTAAGCGTTATCATCTTGCTCTCCTTTTGGTGCTTGCTCATTTAAGGTTAGAGAATAATGCATTCCTTTGCCAGCTAGCACAATTCCCGCAATCATTGCTACAAGTAACATCATTGCCGCAATTTCAAAAGGAATCAGAAATTTTGTAAAAAGCACATAGCCTACCATTTGCACATTTCCCACACCCTCTTGTGGTGGAATCACAGCTTCTAAAGTTGCAAGATTCTGCGTAATAATCGGAGCAACAACCACAATAACAAGCAGTAATGCCCCCAAACCGCTTAAGACAAACAAAACTCTAGGATTCGCAATTTTTTCATTTTGTAATTTTTGAGCATCAAAAAACATCATCGCAAAAGCATAAAGCGCAATGACCGCTCCCGTATAAACGACAATTTGCACAACACCCAAAAATTCTGCTCCAAGCAAAAAGAAAAAAGCAGAAACAAAAATCATTCCCGCCGCCAATGCACTTAAGGCATAAAGGATATTGCGCGTTGTAACCACGACCAAAAACATTGCTAAAGTTAAAGCGCAAAATGTGTAAAACGCAATGGCTTCAAGCATTGACTTCCTCCTTTTGTTTTATTTCTGCGGTTGTTTTTATTGCATTTTCATCTGTCTCTTCTAAATATTTCAAAGGGGTGAGCTTAATATGTTTATCTGCATCTACGCTTATGCTTCCAACACCGCTAAATTCAGAATCCCGCCCGCTTAACACTTTATCAATCGGTGTTAGCATATCATTTTTCAAAGCAAAAGACGCTCTTTGTTCGCTTGCATTCTCGTATCTCTTTCCATGCACAATCGCAAGTTCAGGGCAAACCTCTGCACACAATCCGCAATAAATACATCGCCCAAAGTTAATGCTATATTCAAAGACTTTTTTGCGTCTATCCTCACCATATCCTGTTTCCATACGAATGCAATTTGCCACACAAATCTTTTCACATAATCCGCAACCAATACATCGCTCGTTTCCGCTTTCAAGCAAACGTTTTAGCTCATGCACTGCACGATAACGCGGACTTAATGGTAATTTTTCTAATGGATATTGCACAGTGTGGATTTGCGCCTTGTAAAACTCCTTAAATACAAGCCACAAGCCTACAAACAATTCACCCTTTAATGCGCGATTCCAAAACCTCACAAACTTTTGCGCATTACTCAAGAGAGGTGTTTGCTCAACAATCTTGATATATTTACTCAATTTCCACCTCCTAAACAAATGATACCCGTAACAAAAACATTTAAAAGTGCGAGCGGAAATAAGACTCTCCAACATAAACCCATAAGTTGGTCTGGGCGAATATGAGGATAAGCTGCTCTTGCCCACATAAATAAAAAGATAAGAAAACTGACTTTTAAGATAATTGCGATTCCTCCGGGAATGAATCCAAGCGGATTAAAACCACCTAGGAAAATCAAAGACACAACAAAAGACAATGCAATCATACTTGCATATTCACCAATAAAAAACATTCCCCAACGCATTCCCGCATATTCTGTCGCATATCCCGCAACAATTTCCGCTTCGTGTTCTAGCAAATCAAAGGGTGTCCTATTAAGCTCTGCATAACCAGCAAACAAAAATAAAACAAACGCTAGAGGCTGTGAAAATATCAGCCAATTTGTGATTCCTCCTCCTTGATAATTGTTAATATCAATCAAGGATAAAGAGCCAACCAACATTAAAGGCGCTAAAAGAGATAACCCAGAAACAACTTCAAAACTAAGTAATTGCACCGCTGTTCTTGCTGCCCCCAAAATAGACCATTTACTATTTGCGCTAATACCACCCAGCAAAGGACCATATAAGCCAGCAGCCCCAACACCAAGCACAAATAGAATCCCGACATTAATATCTGAAATGATAGGTTGAATGGTATAACCAAAAAGCTCAAATTCAGGAAAAAATGGAATTGGAGCCATTGCGATAAAAGCGGTTGCTGCTGTAATTGTTGGTGCGATTCTAAAGATAAGGCGATTTGCTCCACTTGGCACAATATCTTCTTTGGTAAAAAGCTTAATCCCATCGGCTAAAATCTGCAAAACCCCAAAAGGTCCCACCATCGTTGGACCTAAACGACGTTGGAAAAAAGCTAGAATCTTGCGCTCTACATAAGTCGTAAAACCTGCCAATGCTGAAAAAATCAGCACGACAAGTAAAATTTTAATCAGCGTCTCAATAATATAATTCATACCAAAACCTTTAAAGAAACATTCGCATAACGCGTTGTTGGAAAAAGTTTAAATTCCTCAAATTCGCACACGCCAAGTGCTGCAAATTCACCCTCCATTCCTTTATCAAGAATCGCTAAGGTTTCTACCACTTCTCCATTTGCAAAACGCACTTCCACCTTATCTCCTGCGTTAATTCCAAGCTTTTGAGCGTATGCTTCACTGCATTGCAATCCATTTTTAGTATCCAGATATGCAGATTGCAAAGTGCTTTCTGAAAAATGTGCAATCGGATTGCGCGCATAGAGATTATAGGATTCCAACTCTGTCAATTCTATTGGCGAAATCTCTAAAGGTTCTTTTGGGAAATGAACTCCCAACAAATACCCACGCACTTCAGAGCCATCGTTTAAAAATCCAAACTTCAAATCATCGTATTCTACACTTTTAAAGCCTTTTTCTATGGATAATTCCGATGTGTAATCTATCGTGGATTCGTATTCTAGCCCCAGCACTTTGGCAATATCATTTAATTCATATCCATTATAAGACGTTGCAGGAGTTAAAGGCACAACCCTTTTATCCACATTTACCAATGTGCCTTCTTGCTCATTTAGATAAGGCATTTGTAGAGAGTTTTCTGCACCCACGCCGATTCTATAATGCCCTTGCGCATTGTAGCCAATACTATATCCCACGCCCTCTTTATCTAACTCACAAATCAAAGCAATACCTAATGCATTTGTCGTAGGTGGAAGCAATAGAATCTTAACCATACTCAAATTTTCAATATAGCCCAAGATTTTTGCAATATTTTCAGAATTTTTCGCACGATACACATCAAATCCGACAATCAAAATCGGATTCTTTGCGCCCTGTATTCCATTCTTTGTCGCTTCTATGGATTCTTTCAAGCCACCGCAATAATCATACAATGCACTTGTGATAACTTCTACTTCTTGTGCGATTTTTTCTACTTCCTCTTTTTCTATAAATTTTTCATTACCCTCCTCGTCTAAGACAACATTACCCTCTTTGTCTAACTCTTTTACCTTAACTTTCTTTTTGACTTCTTTTGTAATTGTCTGCATTTCTTTGCGTTCGTATCGTTCAATTTGTGATTTCAAAGAAAGAGGCATTTGCTCTCTTGGAATACACACACTTGCCAACAACAATGCAAGGGCTTCTTCGCTATTTGGTTTATAGATTCCATTAATTGTGGTTTTCACAAAACGATTCACAACAACATCTTGCATTGTGTGAAAATACGCTAAATTCGCGCCTTTATTCTGTTTCATTGCATTGTTAATTTTATGTGTAACCACAGGCATATCATAGCTCAATGCTCCACCAAAGCACATAACAAAAGTGCTTTGTGTAATATCTTTTTGATTTGCGTTTCCTAACGAGCCACTAACTTTCAAATAAGAATCTAAAAATCTTTTAAAAGGATAAACTTCCTCACATACCAACTTATAACCAAACTTTTCTTTTAGATTCTGTAAAATCAAAGCTTCCTCGTTGCTTATATTTCCTGCAAAACGAATCGTTTGTGCTTCTTTAAAGGCGGCAACGCTTGCGTTGAAAGCTTCCTTATCTTTTTGGACTTGCTGATTATTCACATCAAAGCCCAATCTTCCCGCAGGACAAAGTGTAGAAAAATTCCAATCACTACTGACGCGATATACCTTTCTTTCATCTCCTCCGATTCCGCTTTGCTTCACTTCATAGGTCAGCGCACAACCATTACCGCAATGCACACAAGTGCTAGGGATTTTCTCTAACTCCCACGCATTGGAACGATACTGAAAATGCCCAATCGTGAGCGCACCTACGGGGCATACACTGACACACTCCGCACAATCAGCGCACGCTTCTGCCTCCACACCATTTAGTCCTATCAAGGATTTTTTGAATTTCGTCCAAACCCCATAAGCATCTTTTGGCATAATATCTTTATATTCTTTGGACGGCATATCACCTTCGCGTTTTTGGGCTTTAATGTGAGATTTACCAATTTTATCTTTACAGAGTGTTACGCAACGTTCACATACAATACAAAGATTTGGGTCATAAACTGCCTTACCCCAAGAATCAAATTTCTTCTCATCATCTTTCATCGCATAATTCTGCTCATCTACGCCTACATAATGTGTGTAATTTTGCAATTCACATTCACCGCTTTTGTCGCATACTCCGCACTGCAAAGGGTGATTTACAACATACGCTTGCATAATTGCTTTGCGCTCTTCTTCAATTTCTTTGGTATTTACCAAGATTTGCATACCCTCCTTTACTTTTGCATTACACGCATACACGCGTTTGCCATCCGCCTCTACCATACACATTTTACACGCAAGCGTAGGAGATGCACAAGAAAGATAACAAATCGCGGGAATAAACACTTCATTGGCACGCGCGGCATTCAAAATGCTCTCGCCCTCTTCACAAAGAATCTCACAACCCTCAATCGTTACTTTTATTTTTTCCATTATGCCACCTTGCTTATTTTGACTTTTTTATAGCAAAATTCATATTTTAAATCCCAAAAGTCTTGAAAATTCAATGTTTGTGGAATCCACAAAATCCCAACCATACCTTTTAATTGCATATTCTTACGCAGTTTAACTTGTATTATTTTATCTGATTGTATTAGTTGTACTTCAATTTCTGATTCCTCTTGTATCTTGCTTACTTGACTAAATTGTTTAGAAACCTCCAAGATTGGCTCTCTTAATGCTTTGGTTTGCAAATACGCTACTAATCCGTCATAACACTCTAATTCGTCCAATGCGTCTATGCAAGTCTTTTTTTGAGTCTCTATCTCTTTGGGTGCAGATTCTAAAAATACAATTTCTATTTGATTTAGCGCATTACTCAAAAGTGCTAGAATCTTTCCAATATTACGCGCTCTCTTGTGTGTGCTTAAATCTCTCCCCAACACAAGCACATTTTTTCGTGATTGAAAACTTTGTGCAATCTGTTCCAATTCTTCTTCTGCCAAATTACATTCAGAAGACAAATACCCCACATCTAAGGATTCCACAAATGCTTTTAACCCTAAATCTCCATTAGAAGTATCATAAAATGCGTTACAAAGCAAAGCGACAATTGCTTCTTCGCAGCCCACTTCATAAAGAAAATGCAAAAGTTTCGGATAAGGATTGAAGTTTAAGGGGTGGAGCAAAAAAACTTGAATGGAATCCTCACAATCATCTTGCGATTCCAAAACTTTTAAATCTACTCCTTGTTGCTGCAATACACAAGCAAATTCCTCTACAAATCCGCCCAAAAGTAGAATATTTTTGTCCTTTAATGTGTTTTTTTCTAAGGATTCAATAAAATGCGCCTTTCCATCATTTGCCAAAAAAGATTCTACCAATGCGCTCATTCCGCAACCTTTGTAGTTTCTTTTCTCACCATAATTGTCCAATCCACTTCATTAAATCGCAAAGAATTTAATAATGTATTGCCACTTTGTTTCACTAAATCTGCACTCTTTTGCACATTATCAAAGTCCAATACTTCAAACAAAAAGATTCCTACTTCTCCTTTTTCTAATTCATTGTCCAAAATGGCTTTTAAGCGCGGACAAAAATCATTTTTTAAATGGCGCAAATCAAAACGTTTCATCGGTCAATCTCTCCAAATACAATGTTTGTATTCCCAATAATCGTTACAACATCGGCTAAATAATGTCCGGGCAATAAATCTTGCAACACTCCTGTATGGAAAAAACTAGGGGTGCGCATTTTTACACGATAGGGATAAGGCTCGCCCTCCGAGCGGATAAAGAATCCCAACTCACCCTTTGGCGATTCTGTTGGAACATATACTTCGCCAACAGGAGGGCGCATTCCTTGTGTAACCAAAACAAAATGCTGCATTAAAGAATAATTTTGTGTCATAATTTGTTCTTTTGGAGCAGAAAAATAACGCGTATCCTCACACATTAAAAGCGTATCGGTATCTTGATATTTATCTATCAGTTGATATAAGATTCTAATACTCTGACGCATTTCTTCCATATAGAGTAAATAGCGTCCATAGCTATCATTACTCTCTCCCACAGGCACATCAAACTCTAACTCATTATAAAGTTCATAAGGTTCTTCTTTACGAATGTCCCAAGCAATTCCACTTCCACGCAACAAAACCCCACTTAATCCCCAGCTTTTTGCCATTTCAGGGCTTACAATACCCACATTTTCTAAACGCATACGCCAAATTCTATTTTCGCTTAAGATTCCCTCATAAAGCTTAATTTGGCTTGGCAACAGCTCCAAATAAGCCTTTAACTTTTCAATCCAACCTTGTGGCAAATCCAATGGCACTCCGCCAATTCTAACACTAGAATGCGTTAATCTTGCACCGCAATAATCCTCAATCAAATCAATGCCAAATTCACGCTCTCTAAAGCAATAGAGGAAAATACTCATTGCCCCCACATCTAGTGCGTGTGTTGCAAGCCAAAAGAGATGAGAAATAATGCGATTGAGTTCCAAAAGCATTGTGCGAATCACTTTTGCTCGTCTAGGCACTTCTACACCCAATAATTTTTCTACGCTTAATGCAAAAGCATAGTTGTTGGAGCTTGCAGCAATATAATCCATTCTATCTGTCGTGGGCAAAAACTCATTATAAATCATATTTTCTGCCATTTTTTCCATTCCACGGTGCAAATATCCCACATCAGGAGTTGCCTTGATTACTTTTTCGCCTTCTAATTCCAAAATCAAACGCAACTGCCCGTGCGCACTTGGGTGTTGAGGACCAAAATTGATTACCATTGTATTATCACTTATGCGGTCAAAAGCAATATTTTCATAAAATGGCATTAATTTATTGGGTTGCTGCATCTTACTTCCTCTCTTTAAGTTCTTTGGAATTTTCCGGCTTTAGTTTGGTTACAAACAACACACCTTCTTCCTCTTGATAGGCAATGGGCTGGGGCTTCTCTGCTCCTTTTTCTATTTTTTGTCCATATTCCACTTCATAACCCAAATGAGAGAATCGCGTAGAATCATAGCGGTCAATCCTTGCGGAATCTCTTTGTTCTACACCAATGACTTCGCGATTCTCTTTACCAAAGATTGTATCCACTTCATACCATTGCGCTGCTTCATCTCCTTGCAAAGGATAGCTTTTAAGCAAAGGGTGTCCCACCCAATCATCAGGCATTAAAATACGTTTAGGATAAGGGTGTCCTAAAGGTAAAATCCCAAACATATCATACATTTCACGCTCACTCCAATCCGCACTACGAAATAATTCCGTTACAGATTCTATTTTTTCGCCTTTTCTTAAAAAAATCTTTACCCGCAAACGTTTCGCACGGCTTAAAGAGAGCATTTGATAAAAGATTTCAAAGCCTCCTTTTTGTTCTAAATAATCTATCGCGCTAAGCTCACTCAAGACATCATAACCGATTGTTTTTAAAGTTGCTAATGTGCTATAAATAGAATCCTTTTCTACCCATATTACCAATGTTCCACGCTCAAGATAAGATTCTATGATTTTAACTTGTTTGCTCAACATCTCTACATCTGCGCAATACACAGCGTCATTGGTTATAGGTTCTCTTGGGATTCTTGGGGAAACATAAAATCTATCTTTATAATAAACTTCTTTTTGCGCATTATTTTTGGGTTTATATTTTCTCATACTATTCCTTTATACCAAACGCTTAGGAGGCTGCACACGATTAGATTTTTGCTTGCGGATTTTTTGCTGAAGCACCATAAGGGCATATTGCAAAGTTTCTGGACGCGGAGAGCAACCCGGCAAATAAATATCCACAGGAATAATCCTATCCACGCCTTGCACAGTGGCATAAGTATTAAACATTCCACCGGTGTTTGCACAACTTCCCATAGAAATCACCCATTTAGGTTCTGGCATTTGGTCATACAAACGTCTCACAAATTGTGCGTGCTTTTTGGTAACAGTGCCCGCAATAATCATCACATCACTTTGTCTAGGACTTGCCCTAAAAATTGTCCCAAATCTATCAAAATCATAACGACTAGCACCTGTTGCCATCATTTCAATCGCACAACAAGCCAATCCATAAGTCATCGCCCAAAGCGAATTACTACGCCCCCAATTCAACAATTTATCTACGCTCGTTAGCGCAATAGGCAAACCCCCGCCTTTAAGATAATCTACTTCATGCTCTGCCATTTCAAAGCTCCTTTTCTCCAAGCATAAACAAATCCAATCACAAGCAACAAAACAAATAAAACCATTTCAATAAAGCCAAAAGCACCAAGCACCTTAAAATCCACAGCCCAAGGAAACATAAAAATAATCTCCACATCAAAAAGGATAAACAACAATGCCATAATATAAAATTGCGATGAAATTCTATTGGGCTGCTTAGTGGGTGCTAAACCACATTCATAGGGGGCTAGTTTTAGCTTTTGCGTGTTTTTATTTGCCAATTTTCTCCCCACGAATCGCGAAAGAAAAGTTGTCATTAAAAACGCACCAAAAGTAAAAACAAAAATAACGAATACACCAAAATATGGATGAGAAATATCTAAATGCGACACTTGCAAACCTTTAAGTTATAAAACTTTCTTGCGTATCTTAGCGTAATTCTCTTAAATTTTAAAAGAAAATCACAAAATAAGGCACAAAGATTGACTTTAATTTCATATTAAGAACATCATTCTAAAAAGAATCACTACCTTAAAAACTTTATAAAAAGTCAAATTTTCTATTACTTTTTAAAATATTCTATCTCTCTTTTCTTGGAAGTTTAAATGATACAAAAAGAAACATTTTTGAAAAAATTTTGCTTATAATTTCGTTTTATAGTAAATAAATTTCCTTTCTATAAATAATTCTAAGAAAAATTACACACTATGCAATGGGATTTTACAATAAAGTAGAAGATTTCTTTAGTTCAATGCCAACTTTTGGCTTTAGAGTGATTTTATTTTCTTCTAATAAAATACTCAAGGTATGCTTAAAAGCCTTTTTGCTCATTGCGCACACAGATTGAATCTCACTTGGCTTGCTATCATAATGTAGATTCAACTTTCCACCTTTTTGGCGCAGAATCTCTAAGACTTTTCCGCTTTCTTGCGATGTTGAATTTTTTTTCTTAGGGTGTTTTAAACTTAAATCACATTTGCCATTGGAATAAATACGTTTAATATATCCTTCGCCCTCATTAAAAAGGGGGAATTCTCCAAATATTTCATTTTGATAAATCAATCCCAAATTCACCCCATTCACCACACATTCATAACCCAAAGGAGTGATTCTAAAAGGTAGAATCCTGACCTTAAACCCTGCTTTCAGATTCGTAAGATTCTCACAAAAATTGCTCAAATAAGGTTTAATGTTTTCTTTTGCAAGCAAACGATTCTCTCTATCTACACTTAAAAAAACTGCCACTTGAGAACCTAAGGGATATTTTTGAGGTGTCTTAGTCGGCATAAACACATCTTTGGCGATTCCCAAATCCAAAAAGCAACCAAAATTGTTTTTATCCACCACTTTCAAAACCGCGATTTCTCCCCTTTGTGCTTTGGGTATTAAGGTTGTAGCTATGGGGCGGTCCTGCGAATCTGTGTATAAAAATACCAAAATCTTATCTTCTATTTTTGCACCTATGGGTAAATATTTGTTTGGCAACAACACCTCTTCTTGCCCACTTTGCAAATAAGCACCCACTTTAGCAAAACGGACAATTTTTAACTCTTTGCAAATTCCTATCTCAATCAAAAATTTCTCCTAAAATCTCATAAAGACTACTTCCTAATGGCATTCCATAGACTTCTGCGATTTGCATTCCTACAAAAAACACCATAATCATAAAAACTACAAATCCAATCAAGCCCAAAAGTAAAAACATTTTGATGAGTTTCAAATAAAATTGTTCTTCTAATGCATCATCAAGTGTTTTATAAAATTTCAAAAAATCTATGAAAAAATGTAACCAAAAGATAAAAAGTCCCACAAGCACAATGCATAAAACCCCAAAAATCAACATTGATACATAAGGAGAAAAGCTTGTGCTAAACTCATAAATATGCGCTTCCCACATCAAAACTGCATAGCCAATATGCAACCCAAAACCCGCAAGATTTAACAAAACGATGAAAAATACAAACCCGACAAAAAGTTCTGTCGCGCTAGAATATTCCCGAAATTTTTTGTGCATATTCTTTTTAATTGCATTGTCTTGCAACCCTTGATAACGCAACTCCATAATTTCTAATTTCAAGTCTTTCAACCAATTCTTACGCGTTTTACTTTCAATTTTTACCTGCGCATTTCCACTCATTTACAATCCTTAAATTCTGTAAATTTATAGATTGAAATTCTACTTTAAAATTGTCAAGTAAAACTTCACATTTTGGAATCATAGGATTTATCAATATGAAAGGTGCGATAAAAACTTTCTAAATCTCCAAAATCACTTAATAATCCAAGTCTTTCTAGCTTGTCTAAAACTTCGCGTGTGCAATCCGTTTCTTTTGGCCACTCACGCATATAATCATCACACAAGCCCTTATCGCACGCATCAAGCAATAAAGTTTTACCAATGATTTTTATATCACGTTTTGCGTCTGTATTATTCACCACGCGCCAAAGCAACATATAAAGATTTTCCAAATCGTTTTTAGCAAAATCCACAATCACCACAATACGCAAAAATCTTTGTAGAGATTCTATATCTGCAGAGGGTAGGCTCTCCAAATTTGCTTGCTCTAGTGCCAAAAATGCTTTTTTAAGACTTTCTTTTTTGTCTATTCCAACCAATACAATAGGATTCCTTGTGTCCTGATAAATTTGTCGCACACATTTCACTTCTCCGCTAACACGCAAAATTTCGCTCAATATTTTATGTAATTGCTCCTCACTTGCAAATTCCAATGTACTTTCTATTTCGTCCTCACGAGTACAATCTAAGCCCAATTTTCCACCTTGCGCAAAACTAGGCGAAGCGTGGTCTAGCGCATCACATACTCCCTCACTCATTAGGCAATTCTGCACTGAAAAACGATTGAGAATATAAGGAATAATCTCTGCACTTTGCAAACTTGGCGCATTTTCTCCTACAAAAATCGCGTGTTTGACAAAACTCATCTGCCCCACACCCCAAAATGCGTGCATACTCTGCTGGGCAATATGGGGAAAACGCGCTTTGATTTTAGCCAAAATCAGATTATGAAACACGCCATTTTCAGGCATATAATAGTCTATCAAATTGGGGGTTGTGGTTTGCAAAAGAGGCAAAAAGATTCGCTCTGTGGGAAATCCTAAATATTTATCCTCCAAAGGTGGCTTACCGACAACCGTCGCAAGATAAATAGGATTTTTCTTGTGCGTGATTGCACTCACTTCTAACACCGGATAAGGTTCAATGGGGGTATAGAATCCAGTATGGTCGCCAAATCTCCCCTCCTCACGCATTGCACTAGGCTCAACAAATCCTTCAATCACAAAATCCGCATCATAAGGCACGCAAAGCTCATTGCTAACGCAACGTACCATTTTTGCACGGTTTTTGCGGATAAATCCATACAGCATTAATTCAAATAAGCCATAAGGCAAAGGTGCAGTAGCGCACCAAGTATAGAGAGGATCGCCACCAATTGCGATGCTCACAGGCATTTTTTTGTTTGCTTTATGGTATTCCTCTAACAAACTCACGCTATCCTTATGCACTTGCCAATGCAATCCTAGATGATTTTTATCATACACCTGCAAACGATACATACCAAGATTCCTCACACTACCATCTAAACTCTGTGTATAACATTGCCCCATTGTGATAAATCTCCCCCCATCTTCACTCCAAGTTTTAAGAATCGGGATTGTGCTTAAATCTACTTCCGCCCCCCTTGAAATAACTTCTTGGCACAAGCCCTTTTCTTTGATAGTTTTAGGAGCTAAAAAGCGCAAATTCAACATTTTTGGGGCAATTTTCAAAGCTTCTTTTAAGGATTTTGGGGGCTTAAGCTTGATAAGTTCTGCTACCTCTTGTGCGATTCCTTGCGTATCGCCTACAAGCAACTGCACACGAGAAAAACTGCCAAAAAGATTCATTAGCACAGGGGTTTCATAGCTAATCTGCCGCGCCCTATCCACAGGATTAGTAAAAAGCAGAGCTTTGGAATTTTTATGTTTCACTTCCAAATATGCCAAATGCGGAATCTCTAGCTCTACATCTAAGGGCTCTGTGATGATTTTTAGCTCATTATGTGCTTTAAGTAAATCTATCGTTTGTCGCATAGTTCTCCTTGATTGCGCCTCTCTCTATTGAAGTTTTGGATAAATTATACCTTATATTTCCCCCCCAAGCAAGTTTTTAAATGTGTGTGGCAAGAGTCCTCACAAA